>Ga0154631_1026_pt1 | contig 13799 bp, 13 predicted proteins | sample Rifle2008BG13ft_FD_116060 | JGI IMG/M metagenome (GOLD analysis project Ga0154631, IMG submission 116060) | Bacteroidetes bacterium RBG_13_42_15 | reverse complement strand
CATTATAGGTTGTTGAAGCTGTTGTCCCTCCTCGTCCTGTCCAGTTGGTATGGAAGAATTCACCTCTTGGCTTATCGAGGCGTTCATAGGTATGTGCACCAAAGTAATCGCGCTGAGCTTGCAGAAGGTTAGCAGGAAGCTTTTCGCAGCGATAGCCGTCAAAATAACCAAGCGCAGAAGATATTGCAGGAACCGGTATACCGTTAATCGCTGCTGTCGAAACAAGGTTCCTCCAGCCTTTCTGAGCCTTTTCGACTTTGCCTTTAAAGAACGGATCAAGAAGCAGGTTAGTGAGAGAAGGATTGCTTTCGAAAGCTTCCTTGATTTTTCCAAGGAATACTGATCTTATTATACATCCTCCCCTCCACATCAGGGCAATTCCTCCGTAATTCAGATCCCACTTGAATTCTGCTGCTGCTGCCCTCATAAGTGCATAGCCCTGAGCATATGAAACTATCTTTGATGCATAGAGTGCATCTTTCAGATCATTTATGAATTTAGTTTTGTCAGAAGGCAGGGCAGGTGAAGGCCCGTGCAGGACTTTTGATGCTTTAACCCTTTCTTCTTTCACTGCTGAAAGGCATCTTGAAAATACTGCTTCTCCGATGAGTGTCAGGGGAATTCCCTGGTCGAGCGCTGCAACAGCTGTCCATTTGCCTGTTCCTTTTTGTCCGGCAGTGTCAAGTATCTTATCCACAAGTGGTTTACCATCAACGTCCTTGAATTCAAGTATGTCTCTCGTTATTTCTATAAGGTAACTGTTAAGCTCGCCTTCATTCCACTCCTTGAAAACAAGATGTATCTCCCAGGCGCTCATGTGAAGGAGATCCCTCATTATCTGGTACGCTTCGCAAATAAGCTGCATATCACCGTATTCGATCCCATTATGGACCATTTTCACAAAATGGCCGGCTCCGTTTTCTCCTACCCAGTCACAGCAGGGCGTTCCGTCTTCAACTTTTGCAGCAATTGCCTGAAAAATCGGCTTGACCCCGGGCCATGCTGCTTTCGAACCGCCCGGCATAATAGACGGACCAAGCAGTGCACCTTCCTCACCACCCGATACTCCGGTTCCGATATACAGAAGTCCTTTGCTTTCGACGAGAGCTGTCCGCCTGTTGGTGTCGGGGAAATGAGTATTGCCGCCATCAATTATAATATCTCCCTTTTCAAGATGAGGGATAAGAGTGTTTATCATGTCATCCACGGCGCTTCCCGCTTTGACCATGATCATAATTTTCCGCGGCCGTTTCAGCGATTTTACCAGCTCTTCAATAGAATGAGCCCCTGTGATCTTCTTTCCCTTTGCCCTGCCGGCAAGGAAATCATCAACCTTCTTTATTGTCCGGTTATAGACAGTAACCTGAAAACCTTTGCTCTCCATATTCAGCACCAGGTTTTCGCCCATTACTGCCAGACCGATCAATCCTATATCCGATAGTGTGTTCATAATTATGTAGGTTATATTTTATAAGTTGTTGCTGGCTGTCAGGTGCCGGATGTTCATAATATCCAGTACCCAGTACCCAGTACCCAGTACCCAGCACCCAGCACCCAGCAACTTATTTATTATAATACTCTTTTACCACCTGGTCCATCACCCGGCTTGTTCTTGCAGCCGAGATGCCGGTGCTCACAACCTCACCTTTGCCTGAGAGCGCTTTCACTATCTGTTCTATAAGGTAGAACTGAATGTTTTCAGGTCTTTCATTAATGAACTCCCGGCGACCGTTCCCGTTCATAAGAACAATAGGTTCGTATGTAAATGTAGATGTTTTTATAATTCCTTTTTCTCCGACGACCTCAAAAGAATCCCTGTTTCCCTCAAGTGAGACGCTGAAGGACCATATACCGGTCGCTGTAATGTTATCATCGAATAAAAAACCTGCTGAGACAAAATCTTCAGCCCTGTAGTTTTTTGCCTGATTCACCACAACTGATGAGACTTTCCGAACCGGACCAAACAGGAAATCGAGGTAATCAAGCTGATGGGATGCAAGGTCAAAAAAATGTCCGGCACCGGAGATCTCCGGAATAACCCGCCAGGGAAGTCTACCTGCCTTTTCGTCTTCCGAAGGATAGTTTAATATCTGGAACTGTACAAACCTTGGTTTTCCTATCTCTCCTGCTTCGATCAGGTCTTTGATCTTTAAAAAACCAGGAAGTGTCCTGCGGTAGTATGCAACAAAAACCGGCAGATTATTTTTTTTTGCTGCATCATTTATCATTACACATTCCGTGTAATTAAGCGCCATAGGTTTTTCAATATAAACAGGCTTGCCGGCATTAAGCGTTTTCAGGGCATATTCCGCATGATTCAGGGGAGGTGTGGCAATATACACTGCATTTATTTCACTGTCATTTATCAGATCATCAGCAACTGTATAGAATCTGGGAATATTATGTCTCCTTGCATAATCTTCTGCAAGTTCCGCATTTCTCCTCATTACAGCTACCAGTCGTGAATCTGCTACCTTATTAAATGCCGGACCGCTTTTTACTTCAGTAACATTTCCACAACCTATTATACCCCAATTTATCATTTAAGTTTATCTTTTGCGGCCCACAATCCTACGGCAGGATTGGAAATATAATATATTTCGTCTCCATCAGGAAGTTTATTTATACCCTCGTGAAGCTTTGCCGGATCATATCTCTTCAGCATTGTACTCAGATCAGAATACTTGAAATTGACAGATTCGATTTCTTCCCGTGTAAGATTTCCCGGACAGCAGGTTATCGAAAATCTGCCCTCTGAGCTTCCGTGGATAAGATGTGCCGCAGCGCTGAGATTATTTGTCAGCTCAGCATTCTCATCCACCGCCTTCAAAGTGGCGGGGGTTCCGCGGTAACCGTATTTTCTTATAAGCCTGTCTATCTCATTGTCTTCACCGAATTCTTTCAGCCCAGGTGCAAGAATTATCAGCTCTCCTTCATCCGCCATGGCCATGCGGGTCCTGTAAATACTCTTGTTTCCCAGCCATGTGCTTTTATATTCAACAGGATCGAGATATACAACTGTTTTTTTAAGAGGCTCGTCAAGAACAGTGAAATTTACTTTTAAGGAAAGTTCAGATGCCAGCCTGAATACCTCTTCATCGTCTCCGATAAAGAGACCCCTGATCACAAGCTTACCCGATTCATCCCGTCCGATTACCGTTTGAACATAAACAACGGGCAAATGCGGAATAAAATTTCCGGATGCATAATTGAGAAGTTTCCTTACCGGCGTATCTGCTTTTCCCATGATCCTTTCCATTCCGTAGACAGCACCGACAAAATGGCTTTTATTGATACCTTCGGGACCTCCGGTACCGATAAACAGGTTTTTATTGTAGTTGGCCATGCCTACCACCTCGTGAGGTACAACCTGTCCGACGGAAAGTATAAGGTCGTGCCCTCCGTTCATTACAAGTTTGTTGAGCTGAGCCGGCCAGGAATAATTCAGCCTGCCCCCGGTGATTTCTGACACAAATTCAGAAGGAACAGTCCCCGCAGTTACCACATCATTTCTCCAGTCATGTACCCTGAAAAGTTCCTTTGGCACATCTTTGTACATATCGGAAATCTCTTTTTCAGTCATTGGTGAATGAGTGCCTAGTGCCGGAAGGATATCCTTCAGATTTTCCCTGTAGTAAGCATAAACTAAAGTGGTGATATCGCCTGCCCTTGAATGGAATCTTGTACAATCAGGAGGAACGGCAAGCACCTTTTTCCTCGGTCCAAGCTTTACAAGAGCAGAATAGATCCCGTATTCAAGATCATTGGGGCCTATAACCGTGTTTTCTGAACCCGACTGGTAGTATATCATAGTTTTATGTTTGCATTTTTTATTAGGGGCTTCAGCCTGAAGCCTGTAGCCTAAACACCACTATACGCGCTGAACCCTCCGTCGATAGGAATAACTATCCCTGTTACAAATTTTGAAAGATCTGAAACCAGGTAAAGAAGAGTTCCTGTAAGCTCTTCCGGAGTACCGAACCGCTCCATCGGGGTGCCGTTCAATATTTTAATTGCCCTGGGCGAGAGATCCCCGGTCTTCTCATCGATCATGAGGAACTTATTCTGATTTGTGAGTAGAAATCCGGGGGCAATTGCATTTACTCTGATTCCGGTTTTTGAAAAGTGTACAGCCAGCCATTGTGTGAAATTATTAACAGCAGCTTTTGCAGCTGAATAGGCGGCTATTTTGGTAAGCGGACGGTAAGAGTTCATAGATGAAATATTTATGATGACCCCTGATTTTTGTTTTACCATATCGGTGCTGTAAACCATCGATGGCAGAAGTGTCCCCTTGAAATTAAGGTCAAATACCTTGTCAAATCCTTCCAGCTTGAGCCCAAAGAACGTATCATCGGGATTTTCAGAATCTGATCCATCCATCTTTTCGACTTTCGTGGTTGCGGCCGGGGAATTTCCTCCTGCACCGTTGACAAGTATATCAATAATCCCGAGCTTTTCATTAATGATCTTCTTGGAAGCCTCAAGGGATGATTTATCAAGAACGCTGGCTGACAGGCCCAATGAAGGTGTTTTGAATTCCTTCTCTATCTCCGTCGCTACCCTGACTGCAGCTTCAGCATTCAGATCAACTATTACAGTCTTTACACCCTGAAATGCAAGAGCTCTGGCCATCTCTGAACAGATCAATCCTGCACCGCCGGTTACAACCGCAACTTTGCCTTTTAAATTCAGTTCGTTCATATTATTTGGTATAAAATCCAAAATACTCTTTAGCGTTCTTATATGAAATGCCTTCTATCAACGGTTTTACCAGTTCATCCTCGTCAGGTATCAGCCCTTTTTTGATTTGCTTTCCGACAAAATTGCAGGCAATCCTCCTGAAATACTCATGACGCGGATATGACAGGAAGCTCCTTGAGTCAGTCACCATTCCGACGAACCTTCTCAGAAGTCCGAGTGCGGCAAGATCCTTAAGATGTTTTTCCATACCGGTTTTCTGATCAAGGAACCACCATGCGGGGCCATATTGTACTTTCACCGGCATGGTCCCGTCATTGAAATTTCCTGCCATTGTCACCATCATTTCATTGTCTGCAGGATTCAGGTTATAGAGAATCGTTTTTGCCAGCTGGTCTGAGTCATCAAGCGTACTCAGGAATCCTGACATTTTCAAGGCATCCTGGGCGACGCCGATAGAATCCCATCCGGTATCGGGCCCCATCTGCCTGAACATCCTTGAATTGTTGTTTCGCATCGCCCCGACATGAAATTGCTGGGTCCAGCCTCTTTTGTGGTTCATCCTGCAAAGTTCAAGCATAACTGCTGTTTTATATTTCTCAGTGTCACCCGGCGACAGGCTTTCCCCTTTCAGAAGTATTTTAAAACACTTATCTGCTTCACTTGCAGTAAATGGTGAAAAATAGAACCTGTCGAGTCCGTGATCTGAAAGCCGGCCTCCGTGCTGATGGAATAAGTTATGCCTGTTATCGAGTGCTTCAACAAGGGCTCCGAAGTTAGTAATGGTCCCTCCTGAGGCTCTTTCAAGCCTTCCAATATATTCTTTGAACTTTAGGGGATCCTCTGTTTTAACAACATTATCAGGCCTGAATGTAGGTAAAACAGTAATTTCGAACGATCCTTTTAGTTTCTGATGATATTCCAGTGTATCGGCAGGATCATCGGTTGTGCAAATGATCTCAACTTTCATCTTTCTTATCAGCGACCGTATGCTGAAATCCTTTGTCCGAAGCATTTCAGAAGCTTTATCGTAGATTTTTCCGGAAGTTGACGGAGATAATAAGTCATAAATCCCAAAGTACCTGGCCAGCTCTAAATGGGTCCAGTGATACAGTGGATTTCCGGCTGTAGCCGGGACGGTCCCGGCCCATTTGTCAAATTTCTCCCGTGGTGGTGCATTGCCGGTGCAGTATCTCTCATTTACACCATTTGTCCTCATAGCTCTCCATTTATAGTGATCACCTTCAAGCCATGCCTGTCCCAGGTTGTCAAACTGCCGGTCCTCAGCTATCATTGAAGGTGAAAGATGGCAATGGAAATCAATAATTGGCTGGTTCTCTGAAAACTCATGAAATAGTCTTCTCGCAGTCTTGTCCTCAAGAAGAAAATCATCATTAATAAATGGTTTTATCATAATCCTCTTAGAATTTTAAAAGATGTGCAGGTCCCGTTGTCATAAAACAATTGGCAAATAAAAATAGCAAATTAATTGACCGGTTTCAAAAATGAGCATGGAATTAACAATTATCAAATTCTAAACTTCGATTTAGTTGTCTTTCCCGGCAAAGGTTGTATTTTTGAAGAAACACAAAATCATTAAACTGGATAGTATGAAAACAGAACTCAGATATGCAGTGCATCCGGCGGACTTCAAAAAGTATGACACAGAAAAACTCAGGAAGGAGTTCCTTATTGAAAATATTTTTGTGCCCGGCGAGATATCACTCGTCTACTCGATGTACGACCGCTATATGGTTGGTGGAGCCATGCCGGTGAATAAAGACCTGAACCTTGAAACTGCAGATGATCTTAAATCTGCATATTTTCTGGAGCGGCGTGAAATGGGAATAATAAACGTTGGAGGGAAAGCTGAAATTGAAGCTGGAGGGATCACTTATAATATTGGATTCAAAGAGGCATTATACCTTGGTAAAGAAAACATGAATGTGGTTTTCAGATCTGTTGAAAACAAAAGACCGGCAAAGCTTTACATAAATTCCGCACCGGCACATCACAAATATCCATCGAGAAAAGTTACCATAAAAGATGCTGAAATAGTAACCCTTGGCTCACCTGAAGCTTCCAATCACCGGACAATTATTAAGCTGCTGATTAACAGCATACTTCCTACTTGCCAGCTACAGATGGGTATGACCGAGTTAAAAACAGGCAGTGTCTGGAATACAATGCCTGTTCATACTCACAACCGAAGGATGGAAGCATATTTCTATTTTGAGGTCCCGGAAAAGCAGGGAATTTGCCATTTTATTGGGGATCCGGACGAGACGCGGCATATCTGGATGAAGAATGAGCAGGCAGTCCTCTCACCCTCATGGAGCATTCACAGCGCTGCCGGAACATCTGGCTACACTTTTATCTGGGGAATGGCGGGCGAAAACCTCGATTACAGCGATATGGATGTCAGACATCCCGACACACTTAAATAGAAAACCTCGGAGGTAAAATTATAATTGAAATGAAAGAATTATTTGATCTGACCGGGAAAGTGGCCCTTGTGACCGGAGGCACACACGGCATTGGATTGGCGATCGGACTGCTGTTTGCTAAAGCTGGTGCAAAGGTATGCGTAAATGACCTTCAGGAGGAGAAGCTTCTTAAGTGCAGAGAGGCATTTCAAAAAGAGGGAATGGATGTATGCACTCTTATTTTCAATGTCACTGACGAAAAAGATGTCGACAGCGGAATATCTCAGATCGAGAAAAATATCGGACCAATTGACATACTTGTAAATAATGCAGGAATAATTAAGAGGATTCCAATACTTGAAATGCAGGTAGCTGATTATAAGCAGGTAATTGATGTGGATCTGGTCGCACCTTTGATAGTATCAAAACGGGTTGTTCCGAACATGATAAAGAAAAGAAGCGGCAAAATAATCAACATGTGTTCAATGATGAGCGTCTATGGGAGAAATACTGTTTCAGCCTATGCCTCTGCAAAGGGAGGACTTATGCTTCTCACCCGCAACATGACATGTGAATGGGCCAGATATAATATTCAGATCAATGGCATCGGTCCCGGGTATATTGCAACATCACAGACAGCTCCGATTCGCGAAAACGGACACCCCTTCAATGATCTGGTTATGACCCGCACTCCGGCCGGACGGTGGGGGGAACCTGAAGATGTGGCAAACGCGGCTCTCTTCCTTGCATCAAAAGCCAGTAACTTCGTGAACGGACATATACTATTTGTCGACGGAGGTATCCTGGCTAACTTCGGATATGTCAAGGGGGAAAATAGTCTTTAAGTCCTGCACGACTGCCCTGACGCTTTCGGTCAGGGTCTCCGCTTCGCTACGACATGACTGCATGACCATTATTTTTCATCTTCCGGGAGAGGTTTTGAATACAGATCTTCAACACTGACTTTATCACCACCGTCATCTTCCGGAGCTTCCTGATAATATTTCTTCTCTTCGCGTGCCCTCCCGCTAAAATAAAGTATACAGGCAAAAATTGGCATAAGGGGCATTGTAACTGCACTGATCAGTGCAGAAAGAATAATGTAAAGAGGCTTTTGTGTAATATCCATCAAAGAAGCTGCTTCCCCCGGATCACTAAAAGCTTTGAAGAAACTGCCGGTAAATGGAAGGAGAATGAATCCTGATAATACTGTCGATATAACCAGGATGATAATTACAAATACCGCTGTCCAGCCAATATTTGCCCAGAAATTCCTATGGGCTAGTGTAACTGTCCTGGTTATAGTGTTTGCTATGCTTGGCCCCTCAACCATCATTACGGGAAGGATAAAAAGGTATAGAGAAAATATGTAAATGGCTGCGAATAACATACCAATTACTACCACAAGAAGTCCGAGAAAGAGTGCAAACGATCCCGCAATAGCCAGAAATACCAAAATTATAAGATAAGGGATATAATATCTGAGCGATTTCAGCAAACAGCGGAAAATATTGTCGTTGGGATCAAGTGGATTATAGATAATGTAGTAATGTAAAATTGTGGTGAACAACAAGCCGGATAATGAAACGATCAGCATAGGCCATAAATATTCCCTGAGTTCCAGCATCATTTCATCTATATTAAATGTCTGATAATCTGCGATATCTATTTTTATTAGAGAACCTAAATACTGCAATGCCAACCCCATCACAAACGATATCAAAAACAGTGAAATAAACCTTTTAGTGTAAAAGTCCCATAGTGAGCTCATTGCACTGTCGATGGTGTGAATCCTGTAAAGCGGATGATTGTTTATCTGTTCCATTGTTCTTTAATTATTTTACCACTGTTAAATGTAAAACAAATACTTTTATCTTTTTACCCTGACACTCCGGTCAGGATCTTCGTTTCACTTCGACTTTTATTCCCGCCTTGCGGGATTTCGTCTCCGCCAGTCGGCGGATCCTCAACTTTTGTCTTTTATCTTTTGTCTTCAGCCCTGCCCTCAGCCTCTCATTTCCCGGTCCTCCAGCTTCTGATAATATTTGTGAAAGGGAAAATATTACCATGCGTCCTTGGATGGAAAATCCCCTCATTCACAGCTTTCACGTCTTCAATTGTGAAGAATGCCCTGGGATTGAAATCATTAATTATCTCAAGCACTTTTTCCAGCTCATTGCGGTGAACGATTGAATAAACGAGGTTCACCTGCTCTTTTGCTCCGTGGGCTTCAACAGCTGTTGCTCCATAGCCATTGGTGTTAAGGATCCTGACAAGTTCCATCCCTTTTTCATTCGTAAAGATCCTTATCATCTGGATTCCCATGGCAAGCTTCTCTTCGATAATCATCCCAACAAAATTCCCGGTTGCGAAACCGGCTGCATAAGCTACATAATTAATGTAGTTATCAAGGTTTTGCATGATTTTGCTGATAGCTATTATCCAGATGAGAACTTCAAAGAATCCAAGAACTGGTGCAATGTCCTTCTTCCCTTTGGAAACAAAAATAATTCGCAATGTCCCGATTGAAACATCGCAAATACGCGCCAGAAAGATCATGACAGGCAGTATTACATAAGTGAAAAGATCAGTGTTGAAAAATGAAGTTTCCATGATAGTGGTTTATTGAATAAACAAATATACAAATAGTATTTATCCCAGATTCAATCCTTTGCTTCACGACCCACGTTATCTGCCCTCTGCCCTCTGCCCCCTGCCAGAAATATGACTATCTTAGCCAATAAAATTTTACTGAAAATGTCACGATTCAAGCTTACGATCGAATACGACGGCACTCGCTATTCAGGATGGCAGATGCAAAAAGGGGGAAAATCAATTCAGGGCGAGCTCATTGACGCATGCAGGGATTTGTTTGGAGCCGGTAACATTGATCTGTACGGAGCCGGAAGAACTGACAGTGGTGTTCATGCAATCGGTCAGGTAGCCCATCTTGAAGCTGACACTGATTTGCCCCCCTTAAGGATCAGGTACGGAATTAACGACAGGCTTCCTCCGGATATATGTATCCTGAATGTCGAAAATGCTGATCCCGGGTTCCATGCAAGGCACGATGCCATTGCCAGGAGCTATATATATCAAATCAGCCGCAGGCGCACAGCCTTTGGCAAGAAGCATGTCTGGTGGATAAAAGACCTGCTTGATATAAATAAAATGAATGAAGCAGCCAGACATTTTGTTGGATTAAAGAACTTTAAATCATTTACAGATGAAAACCAGGAGCAGAGTTCGACAAAAGTTGAAATTAAATATGCAGTGGTAAAGGATTTCGGGGATTTGCTGGTTTTTCATGTCATTGGTTCTCATTTTCTGTGGAAGCAGGTTCGTCGCATGACAGGAGTAATTGTAGAAGCGGGACGCGCAAAACTGAAGCCTTCAGAGGTGCTTTCGTTCTTCAGGAATAAATCCGATATACCGGCTAAACTGACAGCACCACCAAGCGGACTATTCCTTGAAAGGGTTTATTATAAGAACGATGTGATAAGTTATGAGACTAAACCTGTTTTTAATACTTAGCTTTTTATTTTTCCCGGTGATTTCGCAGGTTTTCGCAGATCTGATGTTTTTGTACTGCGCTGATCAGCGGGACCTGCGGGGAACCTTATTTTGATAATCCGGAACAATTTGTTATCTTTTATGATTTTAAACGCAGCAATCAAAAGTCAATAATATGAAACGTCGGAATTTTATCAAAACCACCACATTAGCAGCTCCGATAATGAGCTTGTTCCCTGCTGACCTGAGTGCAATAACACGTAAGACCAAACCAGGTAAAATTGAAAAAAGATCTCTCGGCCGCACCGGTGAGATGCTTTCGATGATCGGTTTCGGAGGGATTGTAGTCAGGGATGCAACCCCTGCTGAAGCATCAGCCCTGGTTAAGCTTGCAATCGACTCAGGTATCAATTATTTTGATGTTGCCCCGTCATATGGAGATGCGGAAGTTAAACTCGGACCTGCTCTTGAATCCTACAGAAAGGATGTTTTTCTGGCTTGTAAAACCGGAGAAAGGACTAAGGCAGGTGCACGCAGAGAGCTTGATCAGTCGTTGAAAAATCTGAGGACAGATCATTTTGATCTTTACCAGCATCATGCGGTTACATCACTTGAGGATGTCGAAACCATATTGAGTCCGGGAGGTGCCATGGAAACATTCCTTGAAGCAAGGAAGGAGGGTAAAATCAGATTTATCGGATTTTCTGCGCATTCAGTTGAAGCAGCAATGGCACTTATGAACCGTTTTGATTTTGACACTATATTGTTCCCATTCAACTTTACTACCTGGCATTCCGGTAATTTCGGTCCGCAGGTGATGGCACGGGCGCAGGAAAAGAAAATGGGTATCCTGGCTTTGAAAGCAATGGCCAGAGGTCCATGGCAGAAGGGTGCAGACAGATCAAAATTTCCCAAATGCTGGTACGAACCACTTATAACACCTGAAGACATTAAGATGGGATTAAGATTCACATTATCACACCCGGTCACTGCCGCTGTTCCTCCCGGAGAAGCTGAATTATTCAGAATTGCCCTGGATCTAAGAAACGATCTTAAACCGCTTAAGAAAGCCGACATAATAGTTGTAAAAGAAAAGGCTGCTGCAGGGGTTCCTCTTTTTAAATACGAAGGGTCTGCTTAGTCATTTGCTAGGTTTATTTTGCTCCTGCGGTATATTTCAGACGAAGATCGAGCTCCCTGTCATAGACGAAGTAACAGGCTTCTTCACACTGGGTTTCAGTGAATCTGACCCTGGGTGTGGCTGAGTCGACAGCTGTATATGTGTTTCCGTCAATAAAATAGGTTGCTGTCACCGTATACTTTTTATTCAACACTACTGAAATATTGTACACTGAACCAGTGGGAAACACCGAACGGTAAAGGACACTATCCTCAAGTTCTCCCTCATATATATTAAGTTTCACCTGCATTTCAGTTTCTTTGATCTTTATGTGCAGGACAGCATCCCCGGGTTCATCTTTTGTGCAGTCAGAACATTCCGTGAACCATCCCTTGTCTTCACACGAAAAACATATAACACAGGTTATAAGGAACAAAATTCTGAAAACGCTCTTCATAAATTTCAATGCCATTTAATAGTTTTACCCGGTGATCTGACTTTACTGATAAAAGAATTATAAGCTATACTGATCCTGAACCAAATCGGTCCGACATGATAAAAGTCCGTATTCGTGTATTCCAGATCAGTTTTGATTGTAACATATTTTTTCTGAAATTTCAGACCCGCGGCGGGCATTATTCTGAACTTATTTTCAGGATTAACGTTCGTTCCCTTGAATTTGCCGCCAAAACTATAGCCAGCTGACAGAGATGTTGAAACTGCAATTTTGATCCCGGACAGATATTCTGAAACCGCAAAGTCCTTAAATATGCCTGCAAATACTACTGAACTTTTATCAAAGTATTGATAATATGAATTCTCACCTGATTCAATAAGGATTCTCGTATATACTGGTTTTATATCACAGCCGGCAATAAATCCGGCATCGATCAGGGGTTCCTTAAACGAAAAAACCAATCCCGTGAAATAGTCCCTGAAGTTAAATTTTGCTGAAGCTGATATTGATATTTCGTCAATTTTCAAACCATGCCTGCCAGCAATATTTTTCTTTTCAAGAATATCAATAATTTCCTTTCGTCCAAAAGCTGAAGCAACAGTATATGGATTCACTGCTCCATTTTCAGGAGAGGCCCATTTATCACCTTTTTCAAGAAGCAATTCAACTGCAGGCTTCTGGTTTGATTCGATAGCCAAAGCCAGTGCATTGTAGCTATAAATGTTCTTCTCATAAATATCAACACCTTCTTTCAGAAGAAGTTTCATAATAAGCGTATCGCCATTTTGAGCGGCAATCAGGAAAGGGGTAAATCCGGAATTATCTCTTGCTTCCAGGTTTGCTCCGTTCTGGAACAAAAGATCAGCAATATCTGCATATCCTGACAGTATTGCGGCCATAAGGGGGGTTGTTCCGTCTTTTGCTTTTTTATTGCAGTCAGCCTCGTAGTACAAAAGCAGGTCAGCTACATTAAAACTGCCAATGAGAGAAGCATAATGAAGAGGAGTAGCTCCGAACTTATCGGCCAGATCGATATCAGCGCCGCCCCTGATAAGAGCTTCGGCAATCTCAGTATTCTGGTTTTTGACTGAAATAATGAGGGGGGTTTCATTATTTAAAGTCATTTTATTTACATCGGGATTGTGAGCCAGAAGTGTCAACACCGAATTGAGGCGGTTGTTTACCACAGCAAAAATCAAAGGCGTAGCACCTTCGTTTGTTTCTCCATCAATTTCAGCACCTTTGGATATCAACCTTTCAATTTCACTACTATAGCCTCTTGATGCAGCTACCATCAGGTTGTTTTCAAGTGCACCCTCAAAAATTGGCAGGAGGTAATCTGTGGTGTCAATTGGTTCTGCTACCTGACAGGAAATCTTGTTCCAGGGTAAGCAGACAGATACGATAATAAGTACTGTAAAGAAAGATATCCTTGTTGACAACATGTTCACAAAGTTAGCTTTTTGACAATTTCAGAATTTAAATATTATTATAAAAAAGACAATATTTGCAAAATCTAATAGTTAAAATTGACAGAAATTATTTAAGAGATTTAATTTACCTGACAAAAAGTACTTATTTT
>Ga0154631_1309_pt1 | contig 13883 bp, 10 predicted proteins | sample Rifle2008BG13ft_FD_116060 | JGI IMG/M metagenome (GOLD analysis project Ga0154631, IMG submission 116060) | Bacteroidetes bacterium RBG_13_42_15 | reverse complement strand
CAGGAAAGGCTTCAAGCAGGATGGAACCGCTCCGCTTCTGATTTATGGTTATGGCTCTTACGGTTATTCAGCCAATCCGGGTTTCAGTTCGACAGCTCTGAGCCTGCTCGACAGGGGATTCGTTTACGCGCTTGCACATACAAGGGGAGGAAGCGATATGGGACGTTACTGGTATGAGGATGGCAAACTGTTCAAAAAGAAAAATACTTTCACCGATTTCAATGACTGTGCGCAATTTCTTGTGAATGAAAAATATACCTCTCCCGACAGGCTCTATGCCATGGGAGGAAGCGCTGGCGGCCTTCTTATGGGAGCTATCCTTAATATGAGACCTGATCTTTATAAGGGAGTTATTGCTGCAGTGCCTTTTGTCGACGTGGTAACCACCATGCTCGATGAAACAATTCCTCTTACAACATCGGAATGGGATGAATGGGGCGATCCAAGGAAGAAAGAGTATTATGACTACATGCTTTCATATTCTCCTTACGACCAGGTAAAAGTAATGGACTATCCGAACATCCTGGTCACAACAGGATTCTGGGATTCCCAGGTCCAGTACTGGGAACCTGCCAAATGGGTCGCAAAACTGAGGGATGTGAAAACCGATAATAATCTACTTGTTATGGATTGTAACATGGATGTTGGCCATGGAGGTGCCTCGGGAAGATTTGAAAGGTACAGGATAGCTGCACTAGAGTATGCATTCATACTTGATCTGGTAGGAATTAAGAAATAATCTGGAATTCATTAATGCGAACTATACTTTTTTCTGTATCAGTTTTTCTTTTACTCCTTTCCTGCTCAACTCAGGAATTTGATATTCTGGTGGAAGCTGAAAGTTTTAAGGACAAAGGAGGATGGATGGTTGATCCTCAATTTGTTGAACAGATGGGATCTCCTTACCTTCTGGCACATGGTATGGGTGTCCCGGTCAAAAACGCCAGGTCAGAAATCAATATTAAATCGAAAGGGAAATATCATGTCTGGGTCAGAACAAAGAACTGGGCCGCAGGAAACTGGGAGGCTCCGGGCAGATTCCATATCACCATAAATGGAAAGGAACTGGAAGAAACTCTTGGAACAGGTGAAGAAAGATGGATGTGGGAATACGCCGGAAGTACATCAATAACGGACACTACGGTATTTATTGAATTAGAAGATCTGACCGGATTTGAAGGCAGGTGTGATGCCGTTTATTTAAGTACTTTAAATAATCATCCTCCGGAATCGGGGAAGGAACTGGCAGAATGGAGAAAAAAACTGCTGAATGAGACAGATGTCCCTTCTGATATAAAAACTTTTGACCTGGTAATCGTGGGTGGCGGAATTGCCGGATGTGCTGCTTCGATTGCAGCCGCAGAACAGGGAATGAAAGTGGCTTTAATCCACGACAGACCTGTTCTGGGCGGGAATGCAAGCAGTGAGATAAGGGTTCATACAGAAGGTATTACATGGAAATCCGACAGGATCTTAAGCATGCTTAACACTGTGTGGTGGCCCAACGGTTCACCCGATGCCGCTATGGACGACATGAAACGTCATAAAAATATTGAAAAGTACGAAAACATTGCAGTTTACCTCAACTGGCGTGCTTATACAGCGAATTCTATTTCTGACTCTGTAACTTCAGTGGATGCCAGACATACTTCAACAGGTATGACAATGCGTTTTACAGCTCCTTTGTTCATAGACTGCACAGGTGACGGCTGGATAGGTTACTGGGCCGGGGCTGAATACATGTACGGCCGGGAAGATTCAACGGCATATAATGAAAATTGGGACAGATACAAGGAATTATGGAGTCCCGCTGAAAGTGATGACAGGATCATGGGCTCTTCTGTTCTGTGGCGAAGCTATAATGCCGGCAGACCTGTTTCATTTCAGGAAGTACCCTGGGCTATTGATGTTGCAGACAGTTATTCTGCAATAAAAGGTGAATGGCAGTGGGAGTTCTCACGGAACGATCTGCATCAGATTGATGATGCTGAATACATACGTGACCACATGTTCAAAGCGATCTATGGATCTTTTCATAATGCAAAAAAACAACCCGGGAATGCAAATCTGGCTCTCGAATGGGTCTCCTATCTGGTTGGAAAGCGGGAATCCAGAAGGTTAATGGGTGACTACGTCTATACCTTCAACGACGAAAGGAATATGCTCGAATTTCCTGATGCGGTTGTAATGGAGAAAAGAAATATTGATGTTCATTATCAGCTGATTGAAGCAGACTCTTCCAAACCCGATTTTCTGTCGGAAGCACTTTATTACCACCTTGATCATTATTATATTCCGTATCGATCGCTGTACTCCAGGAATATCAAAAATCTCCTGATGGCAGGCAGGTGTTTCAGCTCATCCCATATAGGTCTTGGAGGGCCAAGGGTGATGAACACCACCGGACAAATGGGTGTTGCAGTCGGCTTTGCAGCATCACTTTGCAAAAAATACAACACAGATCCGCGTGGCGTTTACCAAAACCATATTAATGAATTAAAGGAACTCATCAACAACTCAGATTCAGTTTCGAATCCCTAATAGGGTGCAGGGGGCAATCAAAGTCAATTCATCGCCGGTACCGGCGTCTGTCTCTGAGGAGCATTAACTGAGGATTTTAATACAGGTTTCCCGGGCAGTTTTGCATCCCTCATAGCAGCATTGTATGCAAATGAAGCTGTGACAATGGCATTATGCCTGAGATCAGCCATGATAAGTCTTTCCCATGTATCCATAACAGAATGATAACCGCGGTCATATTCTATTTCGTCCTGGATAAACTGGAATCCTGGCAATCCTACAGCATCAAATGACTGGTGATCGGTGCCTCCGGTGTTTCTGATTGATATTGTTGTTACGCCCATATCAGCAAAAGGTTTCAGCCATTCTTCAAATATCGGTCGTACCATGTCATTTTCCTGCAAATAGATACCCCTGTACTTACCGGTGCCGTTATCCATATTGAAATATGCGGCAAACTTATCAAAGTCAGGTTTATGCTCCCTCGTTTTCGGGTCCACAAGGTACCTGTCAACATATCCGCGGGATCCGTTTAATCCCTGTTCTTCGCCACCCCACAGTGCAATCCTGATTGTACGTCGCGGAGCAACTTCAAGACTTTTCAGAATCCGCAACGATTCCATCATTACTATGCAACCCGATGCATTATCAGCAGCGCCTGTGCCACCATGCCAGGAATCATAATGGGCTCCTATAAGAACTACTTCATTCTTCAGAAGTTTATCTGTGCCGGGAATTTCACCAATGACATTATAGATTTTGGGGCTTTCAAGAAATTTGTTCAGGATCTCAATCTCCATCTCCACAGGTATACCATGTTTTATCAGCCTCTCCATCCTGCCATGTGCTTCAACCGGAAGGCTGACCTCCGGCACCGGTTCGGGATTACCGGCAGTAAAGCGTGCACCGCCGGACCTCGGGACATTGAAAGCACCTGAACCGTTCAGGATAACTGCTGCACCTTCAGCTTTAATAAACTCAGAAATCTTATTCCTGAGTGCCATCTGGGCGATGAAAGTTGCCATATCTCCCATCGGAGGCCTTCGTCCGCCCTGCTGTGCTGCCATACTTAATTGCTTAAGCTGTTCATCGGTGTACCTGCTGGCCAGAGGTTCATAGCTTACTTCATAAGTGGATGTCGAGGGCATCAACACAATCTTGCCATTTATTTTCCCTTTATATTTTTCAAGATCTGCTTCAGCTTTTACATCCAGGAGGACTATTTCTCCTTTTATCAAACCATTCGTGCTGCCGGTCCATGCTACCGGGTTACATGCAAAATTTGCATAATAAGGGGCAGTCATTGCAGCATAAGTTTTCAGATTATCCCATCCGCCACGACTGAAGTCCCTGGCCTCTTCAATTCTTACATTTTGAAAACCAAGTTCTTCCATCTTTTTCTTAGCCCATTCGTTTGCCCGGTTGCCTCCGGTGGAGCCTGTAAGTCTTGGCCCGACAAAATCCGTCATCCAGAAAGACAGCTCTTCTATCTGTGAATTTCTTATTCCTTCCTGCTTGATCTTATAGATCATGCCAAGATCAGTCTTCTCAGTCTGCGACATTAAAAATGCAGGTACGATGAGAAGAAATGCCATACTGAAAAAGATTCTTTTAGTTTTCATTCTGTTTTTATTTTTGAGAAGTATCAAAAGTAGGAAAAAAAGAAAACAGGCATCTGTTTTTAAATATCTTTTTACAATAGTTAACTTTGGCTGCAGGCTCAGGGCATAGGGCAGAGGGCTGGGTGCTGAAGTCTAACATCCCCCTAACCCCCTTCGAAGGGGGAATATACTGGCTTCCGGCCGACTTTTATCTTTTTACTTTTGTCTTTTTACTTTTGTCTTTGTACTTTTGTCTTTTATCTTATTATGGTATATCCGGAGAATTTTGAGACTAAGATCGGTTTCGACAGGATCAGGCAGATGCTTTCCGAAAACTGCCTGAGCCCCATGGGAAAGGGTATGGTGGCTGGCATACGTTTTGAAAACAATGCTGAGAAAATTGCTGTCAGACTCTCTGCCACTCATGAGTTCCAGCAGATCCTCCGGTTCGAGGATTATTTCCCTGCGGAACATTATATTAATACTTCCGAAAGCCTCAATAAAATAAAGGTGGCAGGTTCCTTTCCTGAAGTCAACGAGGTTTTCGATATGAAGAGATCGATTGAAACAGTTAAAGTAATTTTGAATTTTTTCAAAAGGAGTGAGGAAACTCGCTATCCGGTTCTGAAATCGATCTGCGGTACCGTTAAATTTTATCCCTATGTCCTTGATTCAATTGACAGGATCATTGACAAGGAAGGAATGATCAGGGATAACGCATCCCCAAAATTGAAAGAGATCCGCAACGAACTAACACAGAAAAGTATCCAGGTCTCCAGGCGTCTGAATTCTATTCTTAAGCAGGCTCAGAGTGATGGTATAGTCGATCCCGACACTGCAGCATCGATACGCAACGGGAGGGGAGTAATACCGGTAAATACTTTTGATAAAAGGAAAATAAAGGGACTTATTCATGATCAGTCAGCTTCGGGAAAGACTGTATTCATTGAGCCGGCTGAAATAGTGGAGATCAACAATGAAATAGTTGAACTTGAATATGAGGAGAGAAGGGAGATCGTAAGGATACTTACATCATTTGCTGATGATGTCCGACCTTATATTGGCGATCTGCTCCTGTCAAATGATTTTCTTGGCGAGATCGACTTTATCAGGGCGAAAGCATTGCTGGGCAATCAGTTGGGATCGATCAAACCAGCTATTTCTGAAAAGCCCGGTATCTTGTGGAGAAGAGCAGTACACCCTCTTCTTTTTCTGACTTTTCAGAAGTTAAAAGACAGAAAAGTTGTTCCCCTTGATATCGTTCTGGAGGATAAAAACAGGATAGTCCTGATATCAGGACCTAATGCCGGTGGAAAATCTGTATGTCTTAAAACCGTGGGATTGCTCCAGTATATGATGCAGTGCGGTTTAACTATCCCTCTTGGTGAGGGATCGGAATCGGGAGTTTTTAGTGATATTTTTATTGATATCGGTGATGAACAGAGTATTGAAAATGATCTAAGCACTTACAGCTCCCATCTTATCAATATGAAGTATTTCGTTAAGCATGCATCCGGTACATCCCTGATCCTTATCGATGAGTTTGGAACCGGCACGGAACCTATGCTTGGCGGATCAATTGCAGAAGCTATCCTTGGAGAATTTAATAAAACAGGACCTTTTGGTGTAATTACGACTCATTACACCAATCTTAAGCACTTCGCTTCACTGACCAGCGGCATTGTAAATGGTGCGATGCTCTTCGATCATCATCTTATGCAGCCGTTATTCCAGCTTAGCATCGGAAAGCCGGGGAGCTCATTCGCCTTTGAAATTGCCCGTAAAATAGGTCTTCCTGAGGAGATCCTTAAAAAAGCTTCCGAAAAGGCGGGGATCAAAAACATCAACTACGACCGCCACCTTAAGGACATAGCACGTGATAAAAGATACTGGGAAACCAAGAGGCAAAATATCAGACAGCATGAGAAACGGCTTGAGGAACTTATGGAGCAGTATGAAAAAGAGATTTCCGGAGCAAAAAACCTCAGGAAAGAGATAATTTCAAAGGCGAAGAATGAAGCCGGGTCAATGCTGAATGAAACCAACAGGATGATCGAAAATACAATCCGGCAGATCAGAGAATCACAGGCTGAAAAAGAGAAGACCAAAAAGGCAAGGCAGATACTGGATGAATTCAGGCAGACTGTTGCAGAAGAGATCAAGCCTGTTGATATTACATCTGAAGAGAAAGTTATAAGGCTAACCAGAAAAGTGAAAAAAATAAGGCCACAGACAGCTGAAAACAAGCAGGATATTCCTGAAAAAACAGGAAAACCGTTTGAACCTGGTGATGCAGTCAGAATGACAGATACTATGGCATATGGAGAGATCATTAAGATTGAAAACAGGATGGCTCAGGTCGAAACGGGAAGCCTTAGGTTCTTTGTTCCCCTGGATAAGATTGAAAGGATTAGCAAGGCAGAACTGAGGAAAAGCTTGAGATCCGAAAATATCCTGCCTGAGAGTGATCCTTTAATTATGCAGAGAAAGCTGAATTTTAAACCTGAAATTGATATCCGCGGTGTCAGGGGAGAAGAAGCTATAAATCTGGTGAGAGACTTTCTGGATAATGCCCTGATGGTACAGCATCGTAACCTGAGGATCCTTCATGGAAAAGGGAATGGCATATTGCGCCAGCTCGTAAGGGAGTATCTGTCAACCATGAATATTGTAAAATCCTTCAGGGATGAACATATTGATATGGGAGGATCCGGGATTACGGTTGTTGAAATGGATTTTTGAATGTAATTACATTGTAATTACGCTCAACTTCAATTGTTGTTTATCAAAAGTAGTCACTCTTAAGTTAAGTGGAAGAGTTAGGTATTAAGATAAAAAAAAGGGACATTTTTAATTTGTCCCTCTTCTTCTGTCCATTAGATATATCCATTCTTTTCAATAAAGCCTTATGGAACCATAGGAAGCTGATACCTTGACTTTTGAAGAAGGAGAGCTCTCTTTTCCTACAATACCCGAAGTTTCGCTTGAATTATTCTCAACAATCCTTCGCTGGTGCTGGAAATTATCCTCATCGAACTTAAGGTCTCCATATGATAACCTGGCATCGAGCTGATAGCTGGCGTCACTGTCAATTCCAAGTTTTACACCGATGTACCTTGAATCTGTTTCAAGTGATTCAAAACCTTTTGGGATGTTCTCAACTGACAGATTCCCATACCCGCCATCAAATTTCAGCTTTTTTGTAAGTTCTCCGACATTTATATCAGCATAGCCCGCATCAAGAACCAGGTTATTAATCTTTCCGATTTGAATATTATCATAGCGTGTTTCACCGACTATTGAACTGATCTCTTCAATATCGATTTTTGAATACTTGCTGTCAAGCAGAAGGGCCTGGCTTTTTTCAATAGCAAAGTTGCCGCAATATCTGAGCATAACATCAAGCCATCCTGCCGACTCAATTTCTGCCTTCCCGTAGGCAAGGGTAAGGTAATTCATTGGCTTTTCATTTCCTCTTGCAAGATTGTCGGCTGTAAGGTTGCCGTATTTGATATCAAGCTTTACCAGTCCTCTAATCTCTTCAAGTTCTGTATTACCGTATCTGTTTACCAGGGAGAAATTTAATCTTGCCGGCATCTTAACGGTATAATTAATGCTGAACCGTTTGGAGCCACTGCCCCAGCCGGTGAAGTTAAATTTTTCCTCGATGACTGTTTTAGCTTTTATCAGGTCTTCCTCCTGTGAGAATTGTACATCGATATAGCTTAATAACTTTTCAGCTCTCTCTCTGCTGGGAAGTTCAACTGTCACCTCCACATCGATGACAACCTGATTCTGTTCGTTGGTCTCCACCACAACATAGCCGTACCTGTTGCTGATATCAAGTGTTGTATTGGGGCCGGCTGTATACTCCTTATGAAATTCCTTTGTTACCTCCTGTGCAATTAATGCAGCTGAAGAAAGGAAGATTGAAAATATAAGGAGTAATCCTGGTTTAAAGGTTCGTACTTTCATTTTTTGGATTATTTTGATTTTCATTCCTGATGGCTTTAAGCTGATCGAGTATATAAGTCATTACCTCGACTTTAGTCTGGTAATGCTCAATCATGGCATTTATGATTCTTTCATCATCGGGATTGGCCTTAAGTTCTTTCTGAAGCTGAACATATACTGAATCCATGCTCCTCATTTCCTTAAACAGGATATCTTTATGTTCAGGATTACTTTTCAGATCAATATTCCCGATTTCACTTTCCATAAGATTAACCTGATGGACATAGTAGTTCTCAACTTCCCTGTATTCCTGAGAAACATCACCAAGAGTCATCCTGTTCCTGTTCGACCTGATGAAATGATCCCATGTCCAGAGTGATGACAAGGTAACCAGGAGTGTTACAACAGCAGCTTTCAGAAGGTATGGAACAATACTTCTCTTGGCTACCCTGGTGCCATTTATTATTTCGAGCTTCCTGTTAAACCGCTCAAAATGTCCTTCTGATGGTTCCAACCCATCAAAAAAATCCTTGTTAGTCCTTATTATGTCTTCTATGTTTTTCATCACTGATATATTTTCATTTTTTCTTAAGTTCCGCAATTAGTTTCTGTTTAGCCCTTGAAAGCTGCGATCTGGAAGTGCTGCTGGATATTGACAGGATTTCTCCGATCTCATCGTGGTCATATCCTTCCAGAAGATATAGCGACAGGATAATCCTGTAACCATCAGGCAGCTTGTTAATCGCCTCCTTTACTTCTTCTACTTTGATATCAGCTTCTTCCTTCCTTAACAGATCATCATTACTCTCATCCCTGATACCAATGTGAGACTCAATTTCTTCAAAGATCGCTTTCCTTTTACTCAGGGCATCAAGTGAACGGTTTATCACTATTTTTTTCAGCCATGCTCCGAAACTCACTGTTCCTGAGTAAGTATCAATTTTTTCAAAGGCCGACAGGAACGATTCCTGCATTACATCTTCGGCTTCCATCGTGTCATTTACAATCCTGAGACTTGTGTTGTACATTGCTTTGTAGTACAACTTGTAAATCTGGAACTGCGCTCTCTGGTCGCCTGTTTTACACCCGTCCAATAGGTCCTGGTGTAAGTTTCTGAATGCCGCTTCTACATTTGCCATCTTTACGTAAAGGCTGGTTCTTATCTGAGATGCTGCACCCACTGTCTTCTTAGTTTTTCAATCAAAAGACGGTGGGAAATATTTATTGTTGCACTCAATTTAAGAATTTTTTAAAATTTTAAGGGAAAATATTAGAATTAATCCCTGAGTCACCTGTCCCGATGAATAATCAAGCTCGGAACCAAATACACTGTGGGGTATTGAGAAAATCATCAGCAATACTACTGCTGCGAGTATTGAGTACAAAGGTCTCTCTTTCTTCCGGTTCATTGTTACGGCAAGAAGCCAGAACAGAAAGGCTATAAGGGTTTTATTGTCGGTAAGGTCCCATCCGAAAGGAATCCCTGTCCAGAATTCACCGAATGCATATTTCTGCACAATGGGGCCAAGGATCATTCCTCCAACGATTAGAAGAATGAGTGTCCACAATGAGTACTTTCTGAAAAGAGGATGCTTCGCGAAGGCCATAAGTCCGGCAAGCGTTGAAAACAGCATAGCCAGGAACATAAATAAAATATGCGGGGTAAGGATGTATGACGGTACGGCGCCCTTAAAGCGGATAACCACAGGAGTCTCTTTCATCAGGGTGGTTGTCCCTTTCGAATCAGTCAGCTCTATGTAATACTGCAGTTTCCCTGCAGGCGGCTGTTGCGGGACCTCAGCAAAAAATCCTCTTTCTTCGGTTATCCGGAATACCTTGTTCATTATAAAGGAATTAACAGGATAAACCTTGTACCTGAATTCGCTGAAGCTGTATTCATCACTGGTTTTGAACCTCTTGTAGAAAAGCCTTGCGTGTAGTGATGTATCAGTGAACTTCAGTTTTACCTCGGGACGTTCATCCAGTCCAAGGCTCCTGACAAGCCTGATTTCCCATGTTGAGTCATTCGCAGTTACATTGACCGCTTTCGGGTAGGTAGGTCCGGTCTTCCTCTGATAATATGCTGCACCAATCGTGATTATAATAGCAAGGATCCAAAGTATGGTTTTTTTCATCAGAAGATCTTTTATGTCTTAGACGTTTAACTTTTATAATTGTATCAGCAATACTTCCTTTTTTCCATTCCTTAAGACCTCTACGCTTATTGTTTCCCCTTTTTTGAGTTCTCCCAGACGGACTGTATAATCCTGGATATTATTTATTGACTTGCCGTTAATTGAAGTTATTATGTCACCTTTTTTCATTCCGCCCAGAGCTGCAGGTCTTCCTGGAAAAACAATATCAGCACGACAACCATTTTTTACAATTCCCGCAACATCAGGCATTATACCAAGTGTGACACCTTTTCTTCTCATAGCAGGGTTTATAGCTCCCTTTGAACCAGTCTCCCTGAATTTCAGCCTGGCAGTATCGTTGGCCAGTTTTTCTGCGATGCTGAAGACCAGCTCAGATACCTTGACCATTCCGGGATAATTAATTTTATCCCAGGTGTCGCGAGGTGTGTGGTAATCGAGGTGTGCACCTGTGGAAAAGAACAATACGGGGATATTCCTGATGTAAAATGATGAATGATCAGAAGGCCCGGAGCCCTCATCAGTGATTGTAAGCTTTATAATGCCGGTATCGCTGAGTGATCTTACAATATCTTTCAAGCCTTCTGCAGTCCCTGCACCACCAATCTGTAAAGCACTGGAATCCCGCAGTCTCCCGACCATGTCGAGATTTATCATGGCATTGACCTTTGTCAGATCGATCAATGGATTTTCAGTAAAATATTTTGAGCCTAGCAATCCTGATTCTTCACCTGAGAAAGCTGCAAAAATAATGCTTCTTTTATGACTGCCTTTCGTAAGGGCAAATTTCTCGGCGAGTTCAATAATTGCACTGATACCTGATGCATTATCATCGGCTCCATGATGGACTGCAACCGTATCCCTTGCCCTGCTGGATGAACTGCCCATACCAAGATGGTCAAAGTGTCCGCCAATGATTAGATAATCATTCTTAAGCAGTTCATCTTCTCCCGGAAGGAGCATTATTACATTCCTTGTACCAGACTTTTTTACAATGATCTCGGAACCTGCGTAAACACTTTCCCCGGTAGCAAAACCTGAAGGTCTTTTTGTCATATTGATCTTTTTTTCAAGATCGGCAACAGTGGTTTTTGTTTTTACAAGGATCATGTCGGCAATGTTTCTCTTGATCCTTAGAACAGGTATTTCAACTGAAAAATCACCTGATGACAGGGACTCAAACTTGTCTTCTTCATCCATAATTGGCCCTGAAACCATTAGCACTCCTGAAGCTCCCATGTCCTTTGCAAGCAATGCTTTATCCCTGTCGCCATTGAAAGGAATAAATCCACTGACAGATTTTTCCGGCTCAGGATCACCGCGAAGTATAATTACCCATTTCCCTTTTACATTAATTTTTTCATAATCATTCCATTTCAGGCTGTCGTTGTTTATATTGAACCCGTAACCGGCAAATACTGCACTTGCCTCCAGTTCGGAGTTGCCGCTGAATGAAAATGGCATAAAATCGGAGGACGTGTATTGTTTTTCCCCGTAAACTGATAAGAAGTTTTTATCCCCGGCAATCACTTTATCGGTTACTTTATACCTCTGAAAACCGTCACCTGAAAGTGGAACAAGCCCTGATGTAGCCAGCTGGTTCTTTATATACATCGCAGCCAGACTGTCTCCCTCTGTGCCGGTCAGTCTTCCTTTTAATGAATCGGATGAAAGGAATTTGATGTGTTCCTGAAGCTCGCCTGTTATAATTTCCCTTGTAACGGAATTATTACATGACCATGCGATTACTGCAAAAAATATTAAAATAGGCTGAATCCTGCATATCAATTTACTCGCAGGATTACATATAATAGCTGATATATTATACATAATACATGTTTATTGGCTGATTGTTATTTAATAACAACCTGCTATTCAAAAAGTTTAAAAGCCTTTTTTATTATTACTATTGCTTCCCTGAGCTGTGCTTCAGTGATAACCAACGGTGGCGCAAAACGAATAATATGTTCGTGTGTTGGTTTTGCTATTAATCCAAGGTCTTTCATTTTCAGGCAGACATCCCATGCGGTCTTCCCGTTCTTTGGCCTTATCACTACCGCATTGAGCAATCCTTTACCCCTGACAAGCTCAATCATCTCCGATTTTATATTTTTCATTTCATCCCGGAAGATTTTGCCAAGGTACTCAGCATTTTCCTCAAGCTTTTCGTCTTTAATGACGCTAAGAGCCGCGATAGCAACCTTGCAGGCAACGGGACTACCTCCGAATGTTGATCCATGTTCCCCGGGCTTTATTGTAAGCATGATGTCGTCATCGGCCAGTACGGCAGAGACAGGTAAAACGCCTCCTGACAGTGCTTTCCCGAGTATCAGAATATCAGGACGAACACCCTCATGGTCACAGGCCAGTCGCTTACCGGTGCGCCCGATGCCTGTCTGAATTTCATCAGCAATAAACAGGACATTATGTTTTTTACAGAGATCATACGATTTTTTCAGATATCCTTCATCAGGAACAAAAACCCCTGCTTCCCCCTGGATTGGTTCAACAAGGAAACCGGCGACATCCGGATCTTTAAGCGCATTCTCAAGAGCGTTAATGTCGTTATAGGGTATTATTATAAAGCCGGGAGTAAAAGGTCCGTAATGATTTCTGGCATCCGGATCAGTTGACATTGAGATTATCGTAATCGTTCTTCCGTGAAAGTTACCCTCGCAGCAGATTATCTTTGCATTGTTTTCCTTTATACCTTTCACCTTGTAAGCCCATTTTCTGCATAGCTTAAGAGCAGTCTCATCACCTTCGGCTCCTGAATTCATCGGCAGAACCTTATCATAACCGAAATACCTGGTAACATACTCCTCATATTCTCCCAGTACAGAATTATAGAATGCCCTTGATGTAAGCGCAAGCCTCTGAGCCTGATCCGTCATGGCTTTAACAATTTTTGGATGGCAGTGACCCTGATTCACTGCTGAATAAGCTGAAAGAAAATCAAAATATCTCTTGCCTTCTACATCCCAAACAAAAGGACCTTCACCTCTTTCAAGAACCACGGGAAGCGGATGGTAGTTATGAGCACCATACCGGTCTTCACGATTGATATAATCCTGCATGTTCATCTCGTTGATTATTAATTAGATATGATTTTGGAACAAATAAGGTACAATTTTACGAAAGCTTTTCGTCATTTCAAAATTTCAATCCTGACCGGACCTGTTAATCCTGATTGAACGAGCGGATCTCCTTTTTTATAATACCGGTGGGTCATAAATGTGTAACGTCTGGATGGACGCTGAGTCCCGTTAATGAGCCATTCGGGCCATTTCCCGTTTTCAATGCCATCCCATGGTTCAGATTCATCTCCGATGAGCCTGTTGACCCAAAGATTGGCTACATCTATTTTCAGCTTATTATTAGTTCTCCTGATAACTCCTGTTATGCGGACATGAAATGGGGAAGTCCAGACTGTACCAAGATCTTTGCCGTTCAGACTTACTGCAGCAAGGTTCTTTACGGATCCCATATTCAGGATCAATTCCGAATGCCTTAAATTGACATATTCCGGAAAATCAAATGTTTTGCGGTAAGAAGCAATGCCGGAATAATATTTGATACCATCCTCCGGTCTTTTTGTCCAGTCAGCAAGTGTGTCAAATACTATTCCGGACGGACCTCCCCGGACAGTATCAAA
>Ga0154631_1246_pt2 | contig 14464 bp, 12 predicted proteins | sample Rifle2008BG13ft_FD_116060 | JGI IMG/M metagenome (GOLD analysis project Ga0154631, IMG submission 116060) | Bacteroidetes bacterium RBG_13_42_15 | reverse complement strand
TTTGAATGATTTATAAGGCTTTGTTTTTTGCCGGTAAGTAATGTACCCCCGGCTGACATACTTGATCTTGCTCCTGAGATGAGCCTCGACTTATGATTAACAGGTAAAAGTCCTGCTCTCATAATGTATTCTTTACCGGTATTGATCATATCGATTAAAATGCCCGAAAGTTCCTCTTTAAATTCCGAGATCAACATCCTCGCAACCGGTATTAATTTCAACCGGGATGAATCGATATGTATTTTGCTCTCTTCGAGAATAAACCGGGATTTCTCGATAATCTTTTTACTCATTTCAATCAGGCTGATCTCCGCATTATTCATACATTCAATAAGAAAGTCAGCCACAGCAGTCGGAGTCTTCAGTGACCTGTATGCAACAATATCTGCGACTGAAAGATCCTTTTCGTGTCCAATTCCTGTAATTACCGGTAAGGGGAACTGAGTTATATAAAATGCGATATTATAATTGTCGAACCAGCTAAGATCAGTTTGCGATCCTCCTCCCCTGATTATTACTGCCAGATCGAATTTCTCAGGATGATCTGCTATTTTTTCAAGAGCTCTGATTACACCTGCTTCTGTTTCACTACCCTGCATCGGGGTTTCAAACAGGGCGGTATAGAAAACATATCCGAAGCTGTTCCCTGTAAGATGTTTCATAAAATCGGTATATCCGGCAGCATTACTGGATGAAATTATTGCGATTCTCTGAGGAACCAAAGGAAAATCCAGCTCCTTGTTCATGGTAAGCACACCTTCTTCCTCAAGCTTTTTCAGGATCATCTGACGTTTCAGAGCCATTTCCCCTATAGTAAATGCCGGATCAATATCGTTTATTACAAGACTTAATCCATAGATCTCGTGATAGTCAATTTTTGCCCTTACAAGGATCTTAATGCCTTCTCTGAGAGACTCCCGTGTTGAATTTTCAAAAAATGATTTAATGAACCTGTACCGGCTGCTCCATATAACAGCTTTTACACGGGATCTTATACTGATTTCATCGGGATGCTTCTCAACAAGTTCCATGTAACAGTGTCCGTTGTAGTTCTCTCTGATCTCAGAGATCTCGGCAATCACCCAGTACATATCGGGTAATGCCATATAAAGAGAGTCTTTAATGATCAGCTGTAATTCAGTTAGTGTGAGTTTCCCGTCCATGACTACCTGTTGACCTTTATTACCTTATGTGTGAATATACCTCCGGGAGTACCAAGCCTGACAAAATAAATGCCCCTTTCAAAATTCCGGAAGTCATCCAGTATTAATGACCGGCTGATATAGTCGGCGTAATTCTTTTTCATTATCAGCCTGCCTCTGATATCAAAGATCTCGATCTTCAATCGTTCGGGATTTTCCCTGAATGTAATTTTAAGCTCATTGTTAAATGGATTTGGACTTACTGTTGATCCGTTTTCAGGCTTTATCAGATATTTCTCCTGTAACTGATTCATGACCTCAGCAAAATCAGGAATTCCATAGCCATACAATGAATCAGGAGAAAAATACCTGTCGGATGCAGAATGGAGTGAAGCAATTATGTCTGCATTAGTTGCTCCGGGTACAGCCTGCATGATACAGGCACACATACCGCTTATCAGGGGACAGGAAAAAGATGTACCGCCCGACCTTTCAACAATGGATTCCTGTACCTGTACAGGAACACTTACTCCCTGTGATGCCACATCAGGTTTTACCTGCCGGTCAAATGAGGGTCCGGCTGAGGAAAAGGAAGAAATGACTCTGTTCCCGTCAACAGCTCCTACAGCCACGACGCTGTCTCCGTCTGAGGGAGCTATTATGCGTAACCATGTTTTGTTCCGTTCATTACCAGCGCTGTTAACTACCAGGATACCTTTTGAAGCTGCAATATCAGCTGCACGGGTTACAAAAGTGCTGTTCCCGTCCATATCTGAAAATTTATAATCAAGACCGGGATCATCAAAAGTGAAATAACCAAGTGATGAAGATATTATATCAGCACCCAGACTATCGGCAAATTCAGCACCGGCTGCCCAGTAATCTTCCTCCACCGGGAATTCAGATCCTGTATCTTCAGTTCTTAAAAGTATGTAATCGGCTCCCTGAGCAGTCCCTTCTATTGATCCGGGAACAGAACCTCCAAGTATCGAGAGTACCGCAGTGCCATGACTATGAAACCCATATACAAATTCATTTTTATTAACGAAATCATATGTACCTTTGATACCATGACGGTTTCTGAGAGTTTCCAGGGATGATATGTTATCAGTATTGGCAAAACCTCCGTCAAGAACAGCAATCAGTATCCCTTTGCCATTATATCCGGAATTATGCACAACCGTGCCATTCAACATATTAAGTGGCTGATCATAGGGCGGCTGATCTGTCTGAACCGTCCCGAAGTAAAGTTTGTCAGAATCAGAGTTTTTCGCACTGCTGTTTTTAATGATTTTTACATCTTTGACAAATGGAAGGTTCAGCAAAGCGCTGATATCAGCCGGAGCCTCTGTTTTAAAGAGCGCAGTATTCATCCATCTGGATATGCAATGCAATTTGAATCCTGACGATGATATTTGTTCCACATATCCTGAATAAACAGGAATATCCCTGATGTCAGGAACTGTAATGCCTGCTTTTATTCTTCTTTCCACAGCTCTTGAGGTAAGAAGGTCAGATAATGAGAAATCATTGATCCTGTTTTCTCCTTTGTCCCTGAAATATACCCTGTAAAAAACATTGTAATTCTTTTCCTGTCCCGACAGGTAATATCCGGGAAGGATCAGAAAAAATATAAGAGGGGTAATTACATTTTTCAGACAGAAGGGATAAACAGATCGAGTTACCATATTTCCCCAGTTTTTTCCGGATCCGGAATTATGATTTTGTTTCTTTCAAGAGAATCGATATAATCAGACTGGTAAATGTCAATTTCCTTGTTGTTTGGGATGCCTGAGATATATTCTGTCCTGAATTTCTGACTGCCGTCTTTCCTATAAATGATCCATACACCTTCCCTCAGATCGTCTTTGTACCGTCCCAGAAATTCGGGATTACCATTTTCGAAAAAAGCTTCAAACTTTCCATTCAGTTTTCCGTTCTCGTAAATGGTTTTAAGAGTTACAGTTCCGTCAGGATAGTATTTCAGATATTCACCATGCCGGATATCATTTTTATAATAAGTTCTTTCGGCAACCGTACTGTCGGGATAGTACCTGACAGAGAGTCCGTTCCTTTTGTCACCGGCGTACTCCTCTTCGCTGATAAGCAATCCTTTTGTTGAAGATGAAAAAAAATGCCATTTCCCTTCTTTAAGCTGATTGACATATTTACCTGTTGAAGCAATCAGCCCGGTGGCATAATAAAGGGTGGCCTCTGCTTCGGAACCGGTTTTGTTAAATACAAGCAGTGATTTCAAAGTATTATCTTCATAATACCTTCTGAACTCACCACCAGGTTTATTATCCGAGAAGAATCCATCGTACATTGTATTGCCGTTCGGGTATTTCTTTATCCAGTGTCCCTGTTTCCTGCCTTCTTTATCAGTCTGGTTAATGTCTTGTCCTGACTGTGACATAACATGGATACAAAGTAAGATTAAAACGGAGGCAGATATAATTCTTATGTTCATACAATGTCAGCTGAAATTCTTCATAAAAGTACAAAAAAGAAAAAAGAGGCTGAAATTTAATCAGCCTCCTGAAATTATCCTGTAACGCATCCAGTTATTTTACTTCTTCGAAATCGACATCAGTGACTTCATCGCTTCCCTGCTGGGATTTTCCGCTTCCCGGCTGTTCAGGGCCAGGTTGTGATGTTGTCTGGCCTTGGTTTTGACCTGTTCTGTACATCTCTTCCGAGGCAGCCTGCCAAACGGCATTCAGTTCAGCAAGGGCTTTATCGATTGCAGGAACATCCTGTGCTTTGTGAGCCTCTTTGAGCTTCGCCAGCGCACTTTCGATGGCAGCTTTTTTATCGGCTGGCACTTTATCGCCGAATTCCCTCAGCTGTTTTTCAGTCGAGAAGATCATGCTGTCGGCGCTGTTAATCTTTTCTACTTTTTCTCTGGCCTTGTTATCAGCTTCAGCATTCGCTTTGGCTTCGTCTCTCATCCTCCTGATTTCGTCATCACTGAGGCCTGAAGATGCTTCGATCCTGATCCTCTGTTCCTTGCCGGTCCCCCTGTCTTTCGCTGTAACATGAAGGATCCCGTTTGCATCTATATCGAAAGTTACCTCTATCTGGGGGATTCCTCTCGGGGCTGGCGGAATACCATCAAGATGGAAACGGCCGATAGTTTTGTTCCCTACAGCCATTGGCCTTTCGCCCTGGAGGACATGTATTTCCACAGATGGCTGGCTGTCAGCCGCGGTTGTGAACACTTCTGTCTTTTTGGTAGGGATTGTGGTGTTTGATTCTATAAGTCTGGTCATGACACCACCCATAGTTTCAATACCAAGCGACAATGGTGTAACATCAAGAAGAAGGACATCCTTGACTTCTCCTGTCAGGACTCCTCCCTGGATTGCTGCACCGACTGCAACCACCTCATCAGGATTGACCCCTTTTGAGGGGATTTTGCCAAAGAATTTCTCAACAAGCTGCTGGATTGCCGGAATTCGTGTTGATCCTCCAACCAGCAGTACTTCATCTATTTCAGTTGCTTTCAGTCCTGAATCACTCAGAGCTTTTCTGCATGGTTCAATGCAGGACTGGAAAAGCGCATCACACAATTTTTCAAATTGTGCACGGGTAAGTGTTTTGACAAGGTGTTTTGGAATTCCGTCGACCGGCATTATATATGGCAGATTTATTTCAGTTGAGGTAGTACTCGAAAGCTCAATCTTTGCCTTTTCAGCAGCTTCCTTCAGCCGCTGAAGCGCCATCGGGTCTTTTCTCAGGTCCACTCCCTCATCTTTCAGGAATTCTCCTGCAAGCCAGTCGATTACCATATGGTCAAAGTCGTCGCCGCCGAGGTGGGTATCACCATTCGTTGATTTAACTTCAAAAACCCCGTCTCCCAGTTCAAGAATGGAAATATCAAATGTTCCTCCCCCGAGGTCAAACACTGCTATCTTAAGATCCTGTGATTTCTTATCGAGACCGTAAGCAAGTGAAGCGGCTGTAGGTTCATTAATTATTCTCTTGACGTTAAGACCTGCAATTTCTCCGGCTTCTTTTGTAGCCTGACGCTGAGAGTCGCTGAAATAAGCAGGCACCGTGATCACTGCGTCCGTCACTTCCTGCCCGAGGTAATCCTCTGCTGTCTTCTTCATCTTCTGAAGTATCATGGCAGAAATCTCCTGCGGGGAATACATCCTGTTGTCGATTTTTACCCTCGGGGTATTATTGTCACCCCTGACTACTGTGAATGTTACACGCTTGATCTCAGTATTTACCTTATCAAAAGTCTCCCCCATAAACCGTTTGATTGAGTAGACTGTTTTCTTCGCATTGGTTACAGCCTGGCGTTTGGCCGGATCTCCTACTTTGCGTTCACCATTTTCCACAAATGCGACTATCGAAGGAGTGGTTCTCTTACCTTCACTGTTAGGTATAACTACAGGCTCATTCCCTTCCATTACGGCAACACATGAGTTTGTGGTTCCCAGGTCGATTCCTATTATTTTTCCCATGATATGAATTTTATGATATTTCAATTTATGTCAGAATAATCTGCAATGATTATGCCATTGACCTAACGTGGCGGTTTCATGCAAATATGGCATTACTTATTTTTTACTGACGGATCAATGTGACAAAACGACATGAAAGACTTCTGAAAAGTGTCAGGATAAAAAGAAGTCTCAGAGAAGAAATATTCTCCGTTACAAATTTGTAGCTTTGTCATCTGGATTAAACTTAAATAGTTATGTCTGTTTATAAAACTGTACGGAAAGTCACTACTCATGTATTGAATGAGATGAAGCTTAAAGGAGAGAAAATCGCCATGTTAACGGCATATGATTATTCTATTGCACGGATAATCGATGAGGCAGAAATTGATGTGATCCTTGTTGGAGATTCTGCTTCAAATGTAATGGCGGGTTATGATACTACCCTTCCAATCACCCTCGACAATATGATCTATCATGCTGCCTCTGTTGTAAGGGGAGTGAAGAGAGCGCTGGTAGTTGTGGATCTTCCTTTCGGAACATACCAGGGGAACTCCAAGGAAGCTCTGGTGTCAGCAATAAGGATCATGAAAGAAACCGGAGCTGCTGCAGTAAAGCTTGAAGGAGGACAGCAGATTGCCGAATCGATTGAAAGAATTCTGTCAGCAGGTATACCTGTGATGGGACATCTCGGCCTCACACCTCAGTCGATACATAAGTTTGGAACATATGTGGTCAGGGCGAGGGAGGAGGAAGAAGCCCGCCGGCTTATGGAAGATGCCCGGCTTCTGGAAAAGACAGGTTGTTTTGCGGTAGTTCTTGAAAAGATTCCTGCCAAACTTGCGGAAGAAGTGACCACAACATTGAAGATACCTGTTATAGGTATCGGTGCCGGCGGCAAAACTGACGGACAGGTACTTGTTCTCCACGACATGCTTGGGATAACACAGGAATTTTCGCCACGGTTTCTCAGACGGTACCATAACCTTTATGCCGAAATTAAAGGTGCTGTCCAGACTTATATCAGTGATGTAAGGACCAATGCTTTCCCGAACGACAAGGAACAGTATTAATTAAATCTGCAATGGTTGAAATATTGTACGAGGATAATCACCTTATTGCAGTTTATAAGAAACCCTCCGATCTTTCACAAAGCGATAAAACAGGTGATGCCGCTCTTGATTCTGAAACAAAAAAATACCTGGCTGTAAAATACAACAAACCCGGGGATGTCTTCCTCGGTGTTGTCCACAGGCTTGACCGGCCTGTTGGCGGAGTGATGCTGTTTGCGAGAACATCAAAAGCCCTGGAACGTATGAACGAGGTCTTCAGGACCCGCGAGGTCAAAAAAATCTATCTGGCTGTTGTTAAGGAGAGGCCTCCTGAAGAAGAAGGTGTTCTGACTCATTTCCTTAAAAAGAATGAGAAACAGAACAAAACATATGTGTATGATAATGAGGTAAAAGGATCTAAGAAAGCATCTCTGTCATACAGGCTGGCAGGAGGTTCAGACCGTTATTTCCTGCTTGAGATAGAGCTCCATACCGGACGTCATCACCAGATAAGGGCTCAGCTTGCAAAAATGGGTTGTCCTGTCAAAGGCGATCTGAAATACGGATATCCGCGATCGAACGAGGATGGAAGTATTTGCCTTTTTGCCCGGAAACTTGAGTTTATTCATCCCGTTAAGAAGGAGAAGGTGTCAATAACAGCACATTTCCCTCAGGGTGATGTCTGGAAGCTTTTCAGGAATGCTGATGTTTAAAAAAAAATGAGCCGGAAGGTCCGGACTCATTTTTCGGTTGTCATGAAAGCATAAACAAAAAGCTATTTCTTTTTAACTATTTCTTTTTCCACCTTTTTTACAGCCGGTTCCTTATCAGGATCTTCATTATTGATATTAAGCTTCTTCTCAATCTCTTTTGCCAGCTCTTTTACCCTGGCCTCATCAGTTCCCTCAACTGAAACAGTAATGCCATTCTTCGCAATTACGATCCTGGTTTTTTCAGTGTCATTATCAAATTCATCATCGCTTACTGTAATGTGGAAAGAATTATCCCCTTCACTCCGGATCACTTTCCCATCATCAATAAATATATACTGATGATCCGAGTTCTCTCCATCCGTATTTACATGAGCAATGACTTTAAATTGTTTTCTTTGACTATCGGGATCATCCTTGTAAGGCTTTCCGATATAGATCACATTACCGCCTTCTGTAATAATGGAGTCGGTTTTTGATGTCCAGGTGAATGCAGTGTCCATTACGACCTTTGTTCCGGATTTATCAGCAATAACTATTTTTACCTTTTTCTGATCTTTTTTCTCCTGGCCTGAGGCTGATGAAAGAGTAAGAAGGCTGATAAATAAAACTGAAAGAATTGTCCTGATTCTTTTCATGGCTGCTTTTCATAAGATATACTGCAAATGTACCTTATCTATATTCAAACAGAGTTAAAATCAGGTTAATAAGAGTTAAGGAAAAGTTAAATGATGATTGTTGAACGGGTTAAAAACTTAAATTTGTACCATGAGCCAAAGAAAGTTCATCGGCCTTATTTTTATGATGGTACTGTCACTCGCCGGCATTATCTGGGTACAGATTGTATGGATAAGGAACGCCCTGGATATCCGGAATGATAATTTTAATGCAGCAGTTTTTGCCAGCCTTGCGAATGCTGCAAATGCCATTGAATCAAACCGGGAGATGAGTTTTTTCTTTGAGGCTCCGATGATGATCAATTCACCATCAAATGATGTATCCAGCTATTTAAGAATCGGGAGCTACTCTTCGAACGACGGTAAGAATTTTAGTTATAGTGTTACAAGCCAGACTGTTACTGGTACCGTGGATTCAAGCGGGAATATCAGGCTGAACGAACCGGTAATTACAAAAACCGATACTACTTTCTATTCCGATTCCGGTACGGCAGTAATCACTGTTCCAGGGCAGAAAGGTGAATTAAACATCCAGGGAGGTAATCAGGGATCAAATGCTGATCAGGGTTCTTTGCCTGTTAAAAGCAGGGAATTTGTCGACTGGGTAAGAAAAAGAGCGAACCAGTTCCAGAATATGAGCGATCAGATGATTGCCGAAGTATATCAGTGGGAGAAGACCATGGAGATCAGCAACGATGAGGTTAATTTTGCCCTCAGCAGATCATTCCAGTTTTCAGAGATCAAGACGCCGTTCGAATTCGCCATAATTAAAGACGGGAAAGTTCAGGATGGTTTGTTTAAGAAATCGGGGAAAAACGATTTCCTGAGAAGCAATTACATGGTTCAGCTGTTTCCCGACAACATTATCAGGCAGAACCTGCTGGTTTCAGTGATCTTTCCGGAGCGTACCAACTATGTTCTTGGATCGATGGCCTGGCTTCTGGGAGGATCTTTGCTCTTTTCCCTGATAATACTGGCAACTTTTGCCTTAAGTCTTTTCTTTATCATCAGGCAGAAGAAGATTTCAGAGATGAAGTCGGATTTTCTGAATAATATGACCCACGAATTCAAGACTCCTATTGCAACAATCTCCCTCGCAGCTGATACAATAACCAATCCCAAAGTGATTAAGGATGAATCTAGCATAAAGCACTTCATCGGAATGATAAAAAAAGAAAACAGCAGGATGAACAAAAAGGTGGAGACGATTCTTCAGATAGCATCGCTTGATAAGAAAGAGATCGCTTTTAAGTTTGAAAATGTCTCACTGCATTTGGTAATTGAAAGAGCAGCTGAGGCTATTGAAATCCAGGTGCATCAGAAGAATGGGAAGATTACCCTTAATCTCAAAGCCGGAGCACCCGTAATCCTTGGCGACAATGAACACCTGACAAATCTTGTTAACAATTTGCTTGACAACGCATTAAAATACTCTCCGGATTCTCCCGAAATAACAGTGGAAACGAAGAACAACGACAAGGGAATCATCCTGTCTGTTGAGGACAAAGGGATAGGAATGAGCAAAAGTGTTCAGAGTAAGATATTTGAAAGGTTTTACAGGCAAAGTTCCGGCAATATTCATGATGTGAAGGGATTCGGCCTTGGGCTCAATTACGTGAGAGCTATAATTGATGCCCATAAGGGGAGTGTGACTGTGACAAGTGAACCGGGCAAAGGTAGCAGGTTCGACATTTTTCTTCCATTTAACTGGGATAACTGAAAATAAATATGAAATCCGCAAAAATCTTTCTGGTTGAGGATGATCTGAGTTTTGGCTCAGTGTTGAAATCATACCTTGAGTTAAACGATTTTCAGGTTGACTGGGTCGACGATGGAAAATATGCAGTTGAACATTTCAGGAAGGGTGCTTTTGACATCTGCATCCTTGACGTCATGCTTCCTCATGTCGATGGATTTACGATCGCTGGTGAAATACGGAAGATTAACAATATGGTCCCGATTGTTTTTCTTACTGCAAAAAAACTCAAGGATGATGTTCTGAAAGGATACGGTTCAGGTGGCGATGACTACGTGACAAAACCATTTGATACTGAAATTCTTCTGGCAAAGATACGCGCTATCCTTTCCAGACGTGATTTTCAAACCGGCTCAAAAGATATTTTTGAAATTGGTAAATTCGTATTCAATGCCAAGCTCAGAACGCTCACCAGTGGTGACGATGAAAAAAAGCTGTCACCCAAGGAGGCTCAGTTGCTCGAGCTTCTGGCTGTCAATCCGAATGAATTGATCAGCCGGGAGATGGCATTAAAAAAAATATGGGGAGCGGATGATTATTTTACAGCCAGGAGTATGGATGTTTACATAACCAAGCTCCGGAAATTTTTGTCGGAAGATCCGAAATTAAACATAAAAAACATTCATGGAGCCGGATTTCAGCTGATCATCAGGGAAGATTTACCCTGAGATTATTCAGGTTAAATCCCAACGGCAGAAGGAGACTGATGCTGTTCACAACCTGGACCTTGTTTCTCCCGCAAAGTATGATCCTGATTTGTTTCCCCGTCCTCATCTCTTCTTCTGCAATTACCTGGCGGCAATTACCGCAAGGTGAAATGCATTCTGCTGTTAGCCCTTCATCGGTCATTGCCGCAATTGCCATGGCAACAGGTTTATCATCAGGATAATTGGAGACAGCTCCTGCCACAGCGGTCCTTTCAGCGCAGATGCCTGACGGGAAAGCGGCGTTTTCAACATTTGATCCATGAACGATCCTGCCCGATTCCAGTCTTATGGCAGCACCCACCCTGAACCTGGAATAAGGAGCATAAGCAAGTTTAGCTGCCTCTTTAGCACTTAAAATAAGCTCCTGATCTTCGGTGCCCAGCTCTTCAGGACTTTCATATTCCTTATATGTAAATGAGATATTCTTTTCCTTAAACATAAGCTCTGATTCATTATGGATTACAAATTTAACAATTTAAATGAGTTTGGAGTGAGCTAAAGTGTGGAGTACTCAGAGGTAACAACAGTTTTAGGCACTCCAGGCACTTAAGTTCACTTTAGGCACTTAATTTTCTTTTTCCTATTTTTGCCGTAAATACTTAAAGAGTGATAAGAAAAGCGAATCTTTTTCTCAGCATCCTCCTTTTGGCCGTGCTCATTTCATGCAGGACTTCGAGACCGCTGGTCACATCGTCAACTGTTATTGGTACTGCTGCAGACTATGTAAAGAACTACCGCGATCTGGCCGTCAGCGAAATGAGAAGGACGGGAGTGCCGGCAAGCATAACGCTTGCCCAGGGGATGCTTGAATCAGATTACGGCCGGAGCTCACTTGCCAGGTTGGGGAATAACCATTTTGGCATAAAATGTCATAACGGCTGGACCGGACAAACTATACGGCAGCATGATGACAGGAGGAACGAATGTTTCAGGAAATACAGGAGGCCGGAGGATTCATTCTATGACCATTCAGATTTTCTTAAGACAGGATCGCGTTACAGTTTTCTTTTCGACATCGATCCTTTAGATTATAAAGCATGGGCACGCGGCTTAAAAAGAGCAGGATATGCAACCAATCCTGATTATGCAAATCTGCTGATCCGGAAAATTGAGGAGAACGGACTTTATGACCTGGACAGGGATTTATTAGCATCCGGAAATAAACCTCAGGAGAAAATTCAGGTAAAAGAAGCTCCATCACCAACAAAAATCAATAATACTGAACCTCCAAAAACCAGCAATAGTGAGCCACCAAAAACCAGCAATGCTGAGCCTGTGAATACTAAGGCAGGAACAATAACTTTTGGTGACGTATTGGCCAGGGCGCCGAGAATACAGGAGAATAACAGGATACAGTATATCATCGTGAAGGACGGAGATACGAAGGAAAAACTCGAGAACGATTTTGAACTTTTAAAATGGGAACTTGCCAGATATAATGAACTTGACGAAAATTTCACACCAGTACCCGGACAGATGTTGTACATCGAGCCTAAAAGGGAGAGGGCTGAAGCCGGAATTGAGTTTCATATTCCGGCAGAAGGGGAGACCATGTATATGATATCCCAGAAATACGGTATTAAACTAAAAAGTCTCCTTGAGATGAACAGGATGACAGCAGGCAGCGAGCCAACAGCAGGGCAGAAAATATGGTTACAGGTGATAAAACCTGTCAATTAACCGGGACAACGAATTCATCAATCAGGAAGCCTCTCAGGAATTCTTCGGTATTCAGCCTTTTTTTACCTTCAATCTGCAGGTTTAAAATTCTAATGAATCCTCCGGCACATGTAATCTTGATAAAATTCTTCCCGTCAGATACAATTTTTCCCGGCTGAAGCAGGTGTTTTTCCGTTTCAGGATGACTTTCATAAATTTTGAACGAAATGCTCTTATTTTCATTTTTAAAAACAGATCTGGCACATGGATTCGGGGCAAGTCCCCTGATGAAGTTGTGGATCTTTACAGGTTCATGGTTCCAGTCAATGATGCAATAGTCAGGAGAAATTTTGGGTGCCGGCTTGAGAATTTCACCCGGGATCATAAATTCTGACTGAGGTTGAGGTTTTATCCAGCTTCCTGCAATAGCTTCAAGAGTTTTGATTACCAGCCTGGCCCCGTGTTTCATAAGTTTGTCATGCAGGTCACCTGCATTTTCAAAAGGGAATACCGTCACTTCCTGCCTGAGAAGAATATTCCCGTTATCTATTTTATTATCAATCAGAAAGGTAGTAACGCCGGTTGCTGTTTCGCCGTTAATGATAACATGGTTTATGGGTGCGGCACCACGATACTGCGGTAAGAGCGAAGCATGGAGGTTTATTGTGCCTTTTGGAGGTATTTTCCAAACTTCCTCCGGGAGCATTCTGAAAGCAACAACGACGAAGACATCTGCATTGAGTCTTCTCAGGCGTTCGATAAAAACAGGATTCTTTAAATTATCAGGTTGAAGGAGGGGGAGATAATTTGATTCTGAAAAAAGCTTCACAGCTGATTTTGTAAAGATCCTGCCCCTTCCGGCAGGCTTGTCAGGAGACGTAACAACTGCTACGACATTATACCCGTTCATTAAAAGCGAGCCAAGAGGCGCAATAGCAAATTCAGGCGTCCCCATAAATACAACCCTGAGACTTTTCATAGATGGGATCAGGTCCTTTTATACACAAATCTACAAAAAAAATCAATCCTTCACAACATGTTTGTAGCAGGTAAGATTATGTCCCATTTTGTTTGCCTTGGTCTTAAGATAGAATTCGTTATACTGGTTGGCAGGTATCTCGAGCGGAACAGTTTCAACGATCTTAATTCCATATCCTTCAAGTCCGGCCCTTTTAACAGGATTATTCGAAATAAGTCTGACCTTTCCAAGCCCAAGCTCCCTCATAATGCTGGCTCCGACACCGTAATCCCTTTCATCCTCTCCAAAACCAAGCTTCAGGTTGGCCTGAACAGTATCCATGCCTCCATCCTGAAGCTTGTATGCTTTTATTTTGTTAAAAAGCCCGATTCCTCTTCCTTCCTGGCTGAGATAAATAACCACTCCTTTCCCTTCGGTTTCTACCATCTGCATTGCTTTGTGAAGCTGGTTACCGCAATCACACCTTAAAGAGCCGAAGATATCACCTGTGAAGCAGGATGAATGGAGCCTGACCAGTACCGGTTCATCCTTCGTCCATTTGCCCTTAACCAGTGCGGCATGTTCAAGCCCGTTGCTTATCTGGCGGAAAGGCACGAATTCAAATTCACCGTGTTCTGTAGGCAGTTTTACCTGTTCTCCCTTTTCAATGATCGTATCTCTTTCAAGAGTATACTTTATCAGATCCCTGATCGCGATTATTTTAATATCAAATTTCTGTCTCAGCTTTTCAAGATCGGGAAGCCGGGCCATCGATCCGTCATCATTCATGATCTCAACAAGGGCGCCGCCTGGCTGTAATCCTGCCATCCGTGTCAGGTCAACTACAGCTTCGGTGTGACCGGCCCTTCTCAGTACCCCTTTCATTTTAGCCTTCAGAGGAAATATATGTCCCGGTCTGCCCAGATCTGAGGGCTTTGTTGCAGGATCCACAAGAGCCTTGATTGTCAGGGCTCTGTCTTTGGTTGAGACACCAGTGGTTGTTTCAGGACCTAAGAGATCGACTGAAACAGTGAATTGGGTTTCATGCAATGAAGTATTTATTCCCACCATCAAATCGAGCTCAAGTTCTTCACATCTGTCTTCCGGAAGTGCCGCACAGATAAGTCCCCGGCCATGTTTGGCCATAAAATTCACGATTTCCGGAGTTATGAGTTCAGCTGAACAGATGAAATCACCCTCATTTTCCCGTTCTTCATCATCCACCACAATCAGGATCTTCCCGTCCCTGATATCTTCAATGGCCTCTTCTATCGTGTCAAGCTTTGTTTTCATATCAATATTATAATTATTGTTCCTCAAAGGAAGGATTGCGCCGTGTTCCCATAATG
>Ga0154631_1033_pt2 | contig 14677 bp, 13 predicted proteins | sample Rifle2008BG13ft_FD_116060 | JGI IMG/M metagenome (GOLD analysis project Ga0154631, IMG submission 116060) | Bacteroidetes bacterium RBG_13_42_15 | reverse complement strand
AAACAATCCATGCAGCTCAGCATTGATCTTGTCGATCACTTCGCTGAGATGGTCGTTATTATTCGGGAAGTTATAATGATCCGCTTCGATTATCAGCATTTTCCCGAGCTTATAAGATTGGATCCATGCTTCATAACGTTCGTTGAGCCGTTTGAGATAATCTATACGGATTGAGCTCTCATATTCACGCCCTCTTTTCTGGATCTGGTTTACCAGTGTCGGGACCGATGCCCTGAGGTAAAGCAGTAAATCGGGGGGCTGGATGAGCGAACTCATCATCCTGAAAAGAGATGTGTAATTATCAAAGTCGCGGGTTGCCATCAGTCCCATAGAGTGAAGGTTCGGGGCAAAAATATAGGCATCTTCGTAGATGGTCCTGTCCTGGACAATTGTCTTGTCCGATTTCCTTATTTCGATGATCTGGCTGAACCTTGAGTTGAGAAAGTATATCTGGAGGTTGAATGACCAGCGCTGCATATCATCATAAAAATCATTCAGATACGGATTGTCATCAACGTCCTCATAATGAGGTATCCATCCATAATGTTTTGCAAGTAGGCCTGCCAGAGTTGTTTTGCCCGATCCTATATTACCCGCTATAGCTATATGCATTGTTAGGTTTGTTACTTTTTCAGATTATAAAATTATGAAAAATCAGCAAAGGTTTTCAGTTTCCAGTAAAAAAGTGCCTAAAGTTCAAAGTGCCTTAAGTTATAAAAATGTATAAATCTCTTCAATCAGATCGCGGTTATTTGATAGTCTGGGCACCTTGTTTTGTCCACCCAGCTTGTTCCTGGATTTTAACCAGCTGTTGAAGGTTCCCGCAGGTACCGGTCTGATTACTGGCCTGACGAGGTTGATGTCCTTATAACGTTTGGCTTCATAATCGGAATTTATCGATTTAAGTGTATCGTCGAGCAGATCAGTGAACCTGCTGAGATCATCCGGAGCTTTCTCAAATTCGATTATCCATTCGTGCGTTCCCCGTGATGCCTCTCCCATATAAACCGGTCCGGCAGTATATTCGGAAATAATAGCACCTGTCCCCCTGCATGCTGCCTCAAGAGCCCTGTCGGCGTTGTCAACAATGACCTCTTCACCGAAAGCATTAATAAAGTGCCTGGTCCTTCCCGAAATACGGAATTTATACGGATTTGTATCTGTGAAAACAATCGTATCGCCAATCAGATATCTCCAGAGACCTCCATTGGTTGAAATGATGATCGCATAATTCACCCCTTTCTCAACTTCCCCTAAAGAATATGCCCGGGGAGATCCGGAGTTGAGCTGGTCAGAAGGTATAAACTCATAAAAGATCCCGTAATCGAGCATCAGGAGCATGTCTGATCTCGAGGGATCATCCTGGATCCCGAAGAAACCTTCAGAAGCATTGTATGTCTCCATATAGTGCATCTGGTCGCCCGGGATCAGCTTTTTATATATTTCACGGTATGGTGTAAAGCTGATTCCGCCGTGAAAAAATACTTCAAGATTGGGCCAGACATCAAGCAGGCTTGATTTCCCGGTATAGGTAAGAACGTATTTGATCAGGGTAAGATACCATGAAGGTACTCCGGAGAAGCTTGTAACTTTCTGGTGTATGGTTGCTTTAGTTATAAGTTTAAGCTTCTCCTCGAAGTCTTCGATAAGAGCGATCTTTTGCTTAGGTGTCCTGATAAACTCGGCATAGAATGGTGCATTCCAGATCAGCACTGCTGACAGATCTCCATAGATGGATTTGTTGCTGAGCTGGTTTATTTTATTGCTGCCCCCCAGGGTAAGTGCCTTTCCCGAAAAGACCTTTGTATCAGGATTATTGAGTGCATAGATCGCTAGAATGTCCTTTGCAGCCTGGTAATGGCATCCCCGGAGTGATTCTTTGCTGATTGGAATGAATTTGCTTTTAGCGGAAGTGGTTCCTGATGATTTTGCGAACCACCTGATATCGCCGGGCCAGGTCAGATTGCTTTCTCCCTTTCTAAGTCTTTCAATATAGGGAAGGTATTCGTCATAAGTTCTGACCGGGACCCGTGATTGAAACTCCCTGACTGACCGGATTGAGGAATAGTCATATTCCTTTCCCCATTCAGTTGATGCCGCACCTGCAATAATCCTTAGAAGTAACCCATGTTGTGTCTCAACAGGATATTTCTTAAAATGTTCTATCTGTTTTATCCGATTTGAGAAAAACCATCTGACAATTGAAGGTATAACAGCCATAGTACCTGAAAAGGTTTAGGGATTAAAGATAGAGAAAAATATTCCGGTGATTATTTTCGGCTCAGCAGAAAATCTCCTTCATCACATCAAGAGAATTTATTTTTTTCAATCCGGGAAGGTGTATCCTGAAATATCTGATAATTGTTTCGAGAACTTTATCCCTGACGGATCCGGAGAGCGGAATGCACTTCATCCGGTCAAAGGAAGTTGAAAAGAAGCAGGCAAGAATATCCGATACCTGCGGATCAGCATACGATGAATGCAAAGGAGGCAAAGAAACAAATGTTCCATTAATGAGATCGAAATACTTTTCTTCCGGATCAGTCCTGAGTCCGGGTTCAAAACCCAGAAAACTGCTGAGTCCTATCAGGAAAGCAATATGGAAATTAGCACAACCTGATTCGCAGTTATCAAGATATTTTATGGAATCTTCAATAAAATCAAATAATTCATGATTGGGAGTCTCCTCTTTCAGCACAGTGGCCAGTATCTCTGCAATAAAGACGGCCATACAGCTTTTTTTTACATCAGCGTAAATATCCGAGGGTGAATATGAAACGGAGAACTCCTTAAGCATCTGAATATTACGGGATTCCCTGTAATAAAATACAAGATCAAGAATGAACATTGGCTGAAACAGAACATTATGCTTCCCTGATTTTTTGCTCCTCATGCCTTTGATCAATATCGACTGCCTTCCGAATTCACGGGTATATACCTGGGCTATAATTCCTGAATCGGTATATTTAATCTGGTGCAGTATTATGCCTTTTGTCTTGTAGAGCATCCCAGCCAATCATTTACTCAAATATAAAATTATTATATTTACCGGTCAATCAACTGCATCATGATCTCAACAAATAATGAGGAGCTAGTTAAACGTATTGCCAAGCTGGCCAGGCAGAACCAGGAACTTGAAGACCGGATAAAAAAACTGGTGAAGCAGAATGATAAGCTGGCTGATGATAATGAAAGGCTCAAAGCTCATCATCCGGAACTACCTCTGGAACTATTAAAATCCTTAAAATTCAATATGGCGACGGTTCTGTTCGCCGATATTCACGGATTGTCAAAAGTGATGAAGGGAATAGATTCAGGTTCAGTTATGGATGAACTGGATGAAATCTTCTTTGAGTTTGAATCAATCGCTGAGAAATATAAAATACAAAAGATCAAGACCATAGGTGATACATTCATGTGTGCAGGTGGGATACCGGCGAAAAACATTACGAATCCTATAGATGTAGTTATGGCTGCAATGGAGATGCGCAATTTTCTGAAAAAATACGAACATGATAAAAGAAGCGGCAATAAAAGCATCTGGGATCTGAAGATAGGAATACACACCGGTCCGGTCACGGCTTCAGTATCGGGCAAAAAGAAAATCAACTATGATATCAAGGGAGACACTGTCCATAATGCGAGCCGCATGGAGGCTCTTTCTGAAGGCGGTTCAATATTGATTTCAGTTATGACCTATGAACTTGTCAAGGAATTCTTCGATTGCGAGTATTATGGCAAGCTTCCTGTCAAATATAAGGGCGATCTTCAGATTTACAGGGTTAAAGGATTGAAACCGGAGTTTTCGGTAAAAGGCCTGGGGATCATTCCGAATGAATCTTTCAAGATAAAATTCGGACTGATACAATTTACTGATATGCAGGAAGTAATTCTCGACAAACTTGAAAACGAACTTCCTGACTTTGTATTCTATCATAATGTTAAACATACTGTTGATGTGGTTACTGAGGTCGAACTTATAGGCTGGGCTGAAGGATGCAGTGATGAGGAAATACTTCTTCTGAAAACGGCAGGGCTTTTTCATGATACGGGGATCACTGTCTCGTTTGACAACCATGAATTTCATGGAGCTGAGTATGCAAAAAAGATGCTTCCGGATTACAATTATTCCCCGAAACAAATTGATACCATTTGCTCAATAATACTGGCGACCAGGCTTCCCCCCAGGCCGGCAAACCTGCTCGAAGAGATAATCTGTGACTCCGATCTTGATTATCTTGGCAGAAGCGATTTTATTCCTGTTTCAAATACTCTTTTCGAAGAGCTGAAAGCCCAGAACAAGATGAAGGATCTGAACGAATGGAATAAGATGCAGGTGAAATTCATCTCCGGGCATCAGTACTTTACAAAAACTGCAAGGAGCCTGAGGGAAGTCAACAAACGGCTTCAGATAGAGAGAATACAGAGCCTTATCACAGACTGACTATCTTCCGAGAACCAGTATTTTTGTCACATACGATTTTGAGCCCTCAAAGTTTGCGCAGAAAATAAGATACACTCCCGTTGATACCCTGCGCCCGTTATAAGTTGAAAGATCCCACGTTGCCTGACCTCCTTCAGACATCGTTTCAAATACCAGGTTCCCGCTGATATCAGTTATTTTAATCTGTGTGTCGGTGACCAGTCCGGTAATTGTAACATTACCTGTATAATCTTCCTTTACAGGATTAGGGAAAGAATACACATTATTGAAAGTCTCTTTCCCTGAAGTTGCGAGTTCGCGCACTGACAGTACTCCTTTGGAAGTACCGAACCAAACTTCTCCGGTGATATTATCAACTGCAACAGAGGCAATTGAATCGGAGAATAATTGACTGTTCCGTTCATTGTAATTTTTAAGCAGGGTTGTTCCGTCGGCTGAAAGGAGGTAGACACCGGAGCTTTTCGTTCCAAGCCACTTCCTGTTAGCCCCGTCAACGGCAATTGCCGTTATCGATTCTGTTCCCAGCATATAATCTGCAAGGCCTGATCCGTCATTTCGTGGCACCTTTATCCTGTAACCTTTTACATCATCTTCAAAAATGTCGTCTGAATTATAATAGATCACGGGTCCCTGGTCTGTACCGATCCATATATTTCCTTCAAGATCCTCGGCTGCGGAGAAAACGGAATTAATTGTTTTGCCATCACTATCTGCTATTGTCATCTTCCGGGATCTGTCATCAGTAAACACAAAAGGTGTGTTTTTATCATCAATGATAAACAAACCATGGCCTTCTGGCAGAGTAATCCATTTCAGCCCGTTCTCTGTTGATATGATATCTCCGATAATCGGCGCATCGATAATTAAAGGAGAGACTGACCAGCTCCCGTCAGGCTTAAGTATTTTCAGACTGCCCGGTGCGTCAGTCTGCGTTATCCATAGGTTTTTCGATCTGTCCATGGCCAGGCCGCAGATCTTTATCCCTGAACCCGGGACTGTGCCATTTGCAAGGGGGGAATTTTCAGCATCGAATTTCCTGACGAGGGTATTGTCATTATACTCGAATAATCCATCGCCCCATGATGATACAAAAAAATGAGAACTGTTACCGGGATCAACACAGGCTCGAATTGCATCGCTGGCGGTTATGGCAACGATATTGGTAAACTGGTAATTTTCGTGAACGGAAACCATGAAAGGTCTTTTCAGACTGTTCCATGAACCATCAGTCCCGCCTCCGCAGATAATTATTTTCCCTGATCCGGATATTATGTTTGCTGCCTCATTTGAAGAAGGACCCGGTAGTGTGAGGTTGACAAAATCTGATGATCCGTCCGCCATGACAAGTCCGAAGTTCTTATCGGCGAGCCAGATATAATCTTTTTCAATAATACCCTGCCAAAGATCCGGAGTTCCCCATCCGTATGAAAAAATAGTACGAATATGGGCTCCTTCATGGTTAAAGTATCTCAGCATACCAGGTGAGGTAATTGTAAATCCGCTGAACGCGGAATCGATTGAAGTGTTAGATACTCCGTCTGAGAAAGAAAAAAGATCTGCCCCGGTTCCCACCGCATAGACCTCGTCACCTGTTTCAGCGGGATGGGATACATTTACATAAAGCTTATTTCCGGAGTATATCAGATGGTTGCATTTTGAATAAGGATCCGGAAGCTCATTCAGGCGGCTCCAGTTTCCGAAAAAGGCAAGCCCCTGACCGGTTTTCTCAGCAAACCATACACCCTGAGATGTAGCGGCATACACACGGCCGTTTCCGAAAGCTATATCAAAAACCCCGTTATAATCAGAATCAGGTCCAGGCCTCCAGGTGTCATGGACCTCCATTTTAACAAGGTCTATTACTGCAATGCCAAAGCTGCTGCACAGATAAGCATATCGGCCTGATGTTCTGATCCGGTTGATGATCTTGCTTACAGGTAAATATTTGTTTGCAATATCCGGCAGATTATAAATGGTGTTGTTATGAATCAGGTCAATGGTACCTGTTAAATAAGCTATTATAAGGACCTCATTATCTTCTGACGAGGCAATTGAGCTAATACCGGTTTCTGAAAGTCCGTTTATTTTTGACAGCTTGTTGAGCTCAGCATTCTTCTTATCATAGACCAGTAAAGAAGAGCCAGTCGATGCATATGCTTTTTCAGGAGTAACAGCAAGGTTTTTCGCAGTATTATACCTCAGGTGATCGGTCCATGTTCCGACAGGTGACTGACCGTAAAACCGGGAAAAAATGAGAAATAATCCTGATATAAGAAAAAGTTTTTTCATCAGGTGTGCCAGATAATAGGGTTCCTAGTCCTTATGTTCCGATAAAAACAATCTCAGGCTTTCAAATGCTTTTGCCCTGTGAGAGATCTTGTTTTTTTCGTCCAGATCCATTTCTGCAAAAGTCAGAGTATTCCCTTCCGGAATAAAAACCGGATCATATCCGAATCCCTCTTTCCCTCTTCTTTTGCTGATTATTGTTCCTGCAACTGAGCCTTCAAAAAGATATTCCCGGCCATTTAGTATCAATGCTATTACGGTCCTGAATCTTGCTTTGCGATTACTCTCATTTTCAAGCAGGGAAAGAAGCTTTTCAATATTGGCATCCGAATCCTTGTTTTCTCCGGCAAACCTGGCAGAATGAACACCGGGCTGGCCATTTAATGCCTCAACTTCAAGCCCGGTATCATCAGCAAAAACGTTCATCCCGGCAGCTTTAAAAATGTGCCTTGCTTTTAGAAGTGCATTGCCTTCAAGAGTCAGTTCATTCTCAGGAATATCTTCATCCATATCTATATCCTTCAAACTGAGAAGAATAAAGCTTGATCCCAGGACATTACTGATCTCCCGTATCTTGTTAACATTATTTGAAGCAAAAATAATCTCCATTAAGCTTTAAATTTCTGACGCGAAATTAGTAAAAGTGACGAAAGTTATAAAATCCCACAATGGTGCTTAAAGTTTGGCGTTAATAAAGTTTATTGATATTTTTGACAATAGATCAGTCAATTCAAAAGTATATGCTGATAATGAGGAAGATATGTTTTTCATTTACAATAATTGTCTTTTCAGCATTACTTTGTATGCCATTATCAGCCCAGCCTTCGGATGTCCCTGTCATAATTCCTCAAATTGCTGCCATTATTATTAATGGTGATTCTGACCTTCAGCCTGCAATATCAGTTCCGGACAAGGATGGTTCGGGGCAGAAAAAGCTGGTGCTCAGGTTCAGGGAAAATAATATCCTTATCAGGATCACACCTGAATCGGGATATGAATATCAGTATTTCCTGTCAGGTTTTGACAAAAGGCCGTCATCATGGGAAAAGGTTAACCTTAAAGAATATACCAATCTCCCCGCGGGACACTATACATTTCAGGCATGGTTCATGGATCCTCAAAACAAATCCGGTGAGATGGATCCCATATATCTGATCATAAAGCCAATGTGGTACTTTTCAAAGCTGGCTCTTACACTCTATGCGATCCTGTTTCTTTCAGCTGTATGGGCGTTTTACGAGCATCTTGAATTCAGGTATGCCCGTAAACAGTATCTTCTGGAACAGATAATCAATAAAAGAACTGAGGATCTTGTGATTGAAAAGGAGAAGACCGAGGCGCTGCTTGCGAATGTCCTGCCGAAGAACACGGCTGACGAGATAATGGCAAAGGGAAAGGCCACCAAGGCAAAATATAATTTTGTTACAGTGTTATTTTCAGATATTCAGGGTTTTACACAGATTGCCGAAGAAATGAATCCTGAGGTTCTTATAGATGAGCTTGACAAGTTCTTTTTTCATTTCGATTCAGTTGTTGAGAAATACAGGATTGAAAAGATAAAGACAATCGGAGATGCATATATGTGTGCAGGAGGAATACCTGAAAAGAACAGGACCAACCCCGTTGAGGTGATCCTTGCAGCCCTTGAGATGCAGCAATATATGAACAGGCTCAAAGAAACTTCCCTTTTGCAGGGTATGAAATACTGGGATATCAGGATAGGTATCCATACGGGAACTGTGGTAGCAGGGGTTGTGGGCCAGAAAAAGTTATCGTATGATATCTGGGGTGATACTGTTAATACTGCAAGCCGGATGGAATCGTCGGGAGAAGCAGGGAAGATTAATATTTCAGGAACTACTTATGAGTTTGTAAAAGATTTTTTCATATGTGAGCATCGTGGAAAAATGCCCGTGAAATACAAAGGGGAGCTTGACATGTACTTTGTCAGAGGGATAATCCCTGAACTCTGTGATGAAAAAGGTTTGCCAAACGACAAGTTCCGGTTTAAGATGCAGATTATAAAGCTTGAGGATGTTGAGGAAGCAGTTAATAAGATCTTTGGTGATGAAGCACCTCCGGATCTCTATTTTCACAATGCCCCGCTGGCCAGGAGCATAACCTCTCAGGTTGAACTGATAGCAACTGCTGAACAATTGCCTGAAGAAATATATGTAAATCTGAAGCTGGCTTCAATTTTTCTGATAACAGGATATATGGCGGATTATGATAATCCCGCTGAAGCGGCTTTCAATCTGATGGGAGAGATTCTTCCCCGTTTCAGTTTTGATGAGAGATACATTATTGCAACCAGGCATCTGATCACAAATGCCTTTACTGAGAAATATGAATCATTAGCTGATAAGATCCTGCATGATGCAAGGTATGATTACCTGGGTCGTATTGATTATATCAAGCTCATTGACAAGCTGATGAGGGAAAGAAATGAGCATGGGATCATAACCGGCACTTATGCATGGACAGATATCCAGAAAAAGCTGTTGAGAGATCATGATTTCCTTACGAAAACGGGGAAACTGCTCAGGAGCGTTTCAGTGGAAGAGCAGATAACAGCTCTTCAGGCGCGGTATAAATAATCGATTTTCTGATATGAATTCTGTCGGAGTTTAGTTATAAAAATGTACTTTTACCGGATACTTTAAATTTAGTTGATATGGAAAATCCTGATTGGAAAGATCTGCCTTTCGGCTATATTAAAACTGATTATAATCTGCGTTGTTTTTACAGGAATGGCAAATGGGGAGAATTTGAGGTATCTGATTCAGAGTATATTGATATTCATATAGCTGCAACAGGATTGCATTATGGACAGGAAGCCTTTGAGGGTCTGAAGGCATATATGGGAAAAGACGGGAAGATCAGATTATTCCGGTGGGTAGAAAATGCCAGACGACTTGTGTTTTCAGCAAGCGGGATTAAAATGGCAGAATTTCCTGTCGAAAAGTTCAAAGAGGCAGTTTTAAGGGTTGTACAGCTTAATAAAAGATTCGTTCCCCCATATGGTTCCGGTGCCACCCTCTATATTCGTCCCCTTCTTTATGGGAGTGGGGCGGAAGTTGGAGTCAAACCTGCTTCAGAGTACACATTTATTATTTTTGTCACTCCTGTAGGACCTTATTTCAAGGGTGGAATTAAACCGGTCAATATGCTGATATGCAGGGATGTTGACAGAGCTGCTCCAAAGGGGACAGGGATCTTTAAGGTAGGCGGCAACTATGCAGCCAGTCTCAGAGCCGGTGTTGCGGCGAAAGAAGGAGGATATGCAAGCGCAATATTCCTTGATGCAAAAGAGAAAAAATATATTGATGAATGCGGACCGGCAAATTTCTTTGGAATAAAAAATAATACCTATGTCACTCCGAAATCCGAATCAATCCTGAATTCGATTACTAATATGAGCCTGATCGAGGTGGCTGCAAGCCTGGGTATAAAGACTGAACGCCGTCAGGTTCCTGTTAAGGAGCTGTCGGAATTCAGTGAGGCCGGCGCCTGCGGAACAGCAGCAGTCATAAGCCCTATCGGCAAAATAGTCGATCCGGATGAGAACATGATCTATGAATATTGTAAGGATGGTAAACCTGGTCCGGTTACGATGAAACTTTACAATAAGCTGGTCGGTATTCAATATGGTGATGAACCGGATGAATTCGGATGGATTACGATAGTCGATTAAAGTGAAAAACACGGAAGCAGGATTTTCGAAGGCAAAGCTAAGCGGCTCTTACCTGACACTTGTTATAAGTGTCTCGCTGGTGCTTTTTTTGCTCGGGATCCTGGGTCTTGTTATTATCAATACAAAGGAATTGTCAGATTATTTCAGGGAGAGTCTCACCTTTTCAGTGATACTGGATGATGATGCCAGGGAGGCAGATATCAGGATGTTACAGAAGGACCTCGATGCCAGGCAATTTGTGAAATCTACGGAGTATGTTTCCAAAGATGAGGCCGCCGTAAAAATGAAAAATGATCTGGGAGAGGATTTTATCAGTTTTCTCGGGGATAATCCGCTCCCTCCTTCAATTGATGTTTACCTTTATGCCAACTATGCAAACCGTGACAGCGTTGTTAAGTTTGAAAAATACATTCTGGAGTATCCCTTTGTAAAGGAGGTCTGGTATGAGGATTCCTTGCTTTTTCTGATAAATGAGAATGTGCGCAAGATCAGCCTTTTCCTGCTTATAATAAGTTCCTTTCTCTTCCTCATCGCCGTTACTATAATAAATAATACGATCAGGCTGGCGATCTATTCCAAGAGGTTCCTGATCAGAACAATGCAACTGGTAGGTGCAACAAGGTCATTTATTAGAAAGCCTTTCCTGATAAGGAGTATTTATCATGGAGTACTGGCGGCTCTGATGGCAATGCTTCTTCTTATGGGACTTCTTTATCTTATTGAAAAAGAATTTCTTATGCTTTTTACCTTTGAGAGCACAAACCTGCTGATCCTTCTCGGTGTTCTTTTGATAATTGCAGGAGTTTTAATAAATCTGGTTTCAACGTATTTATCTGTTAACCGCTATCTTGTTATTTCTGAGGATAAATTATATAATTGAGTCATGGCAACAAAAAATGAAAATAAGGAAAAACTAAATTTTGCACTCGGCCGTGAAAATTACAAACTTCTTGCTATCGGCTTTGTAATAATTGTAATCGGATTCCTGCTGATGCTTGGAGGCAAATCGAAGGATCCCAATGAGTTCAGTGATAAAATATTCAGTTTCAGAAGAATAACTCTTGCTCCTCTGGTAGTCCTGGCTGGTTTTATCTTTGAAATCTGGGCTATTATGAAAAAGCCTAAAAACTCGGACAAATAAGGTCTAAATAATCCCGGATGAATTTATTAGAAGCTATCGTCCTTGGTCTGATACAGGGGCTTACAGAATTTTTACCGGTCAGCAGTTCGGGACATCTTGAGCTCGGCAAATACTTATTTGGTATTGACCATGAAGCAAATTTTTATTTTTCTATTGCGGTGCATGGAGCTACAGTTTTAAGCACTCTTTTTGTTCTCTGGAAAGAAATAGCAGTCTTAATAAAAGGTCTGTTTGCTTTTAAACTAAATGAGGAAACAAAATATATAATCAAACTTTTTATTTCAATGATACCTGTAGGAATAGCAGGATTGTTCATGAGTGAGATAGCCGAAAAATATTTTGCAGGGAACATGATCTCACTGGGTATAGAATTTATGATCACAGCTGTTTTTCTATTATTGACTCTGATTATCAAACCCAGAGAACGGACAATGACCTATTTTGATTCATTTATCATAGGTTTATCCCAGGCGCTGGCAATATTGCCGGGAATCTCGAGATCGGGAGCTACAATTGCAACCGGTATGATGCTTGGGAATAGGAAATCAGATATCGCAAAATTCTCATTCCTGATGGTTCTGATCCCCATAATCGGCGCCAACTATTTTGAATTGACATCAGGTGAGTTTTCCAGGGAGGGTACCTCCTTTTTTATAATCCTGGTTGGTTTCCTGACAGCTTTCTTTTCGGGTTACTTTGCATGCAAATGGATGATAAGTTTAGTAAAGAAAGGCAATCTTAAATGGTTTGCTGTATATTGCATCCTGGTGGGCATATATTCAATCTTATTAGGATTACATGTTTTCTGAAAAAATCTCATCATTCGAGGAAGGGCAGGTACTGTTGTTTGATAAGCCTCTCTACTGGACATCGTTTGACCTTGTGAATAAGGTCAGGATTATTATAAGAAGCACCCTGGGCATAAGGAAAATCAAAATAGGTCATGCCGGAACACTTGATCCTCTGGCAAGTGGCCTGATGATTATCTGTACTGGAAAAGCCACCAGGAGAATTGAGGAATTCCGTGACCTGGAAAAGGAATATATTGCCACAATACATATGGGGGAGACAACCCCGTCATATGATCTTGAAACCGAGATAAACGGCAGATTTCCTGTTGAACAAATATCCGAAAATATTGTTATAGCAACGCTTAAAGGATTCCTGGGAGAACAGAAGCAAATACCCCCGGTCCATTCAGCCAAAATGATCGATGGCAGGAGGGCATATGAATTTGCGAGGAAAGGAATTAAGAAGGAAATGAATCCAGTGACAGTGTATTTCAGGGAGCTGGACCTGTTGTCATTTGGAATTCCTGACATAAGGATCAGGATTTTGTGCAGTAAAGGAACTTATATCCGGTCATTCGCCAGGGATCTGGGAAAAGCGTTGGGCAGCGGAGCTTATCTGGCGTCACTTGAAAGAACTGCTATTGGCCCATATTTATTGAAAAATGCATTTTCTTTGGAATTTTTTGAAAATTCTATTAAAGAATTGAAACAAATATGAAATTGCTACGTATAAGGGGATTCAAAAAAATGTAATATCAATATTCTTAATATGAAATTATCACAATTCAGGTACAATTTGCCGCAGGAACTGATTGCCCTTTACCCTACTGAAAACAGGGATGAGTCGAGGTTAATGGTTATAAACAGGAAAAACGGAACCTTTGAACACAGGATATTTAAAGAAATAACTGATTATTTTCACGAACACGACGTTCTGGTTTTTAATAATACTAAAGTCTTTCCTGCACGTTTATACGGGAACAAAGAAAAAACAGGTGCTGAAATAGAAGTTTTCCTGCTCAGGGAACTGAACAGGGAACAGCGATTATGGGATGTACTGGTTGATCCTGCCAGAAAAATCAGGATCGGCAATAAACTATATTTCGGTGAAGATGACCTGCTGGTTGCTGAAGTAATTGATAATACGACTTCGAGAGGCAGGACCCTCAGATTCCTTTTTGACGGCACTTATGAAGAGTTTAAGCAAACCCTTTACAGTCTTGGTGAAACGCCTCTTCCAAAGTTCATTAACCGGCCTGTCGAACCTGAAGATAATGAGCGCTACCAGACAATCTTCGCAAAACACGAGGGAGCTGTTGCTGCTCCAACAGCCGGACTTCATTTCAGCCGGGAGTTACTGAAAAAACTGGAAATTTTAGGAACCGAATTCGCGGAAATTACTCTGCATGTTGGCCTGGGAAATTTTAGGAGCGTTGATGTTGAGGATCTTACAAAGCATAAGGTGGATTCGGAAAGGATCAGGATAACAGAGGAGGCAGCGGAAATCGTGAACAAGGCAAAAGACAATAAGTACAAAATTTGCGCAGTGGGGACAACAGTCGTCCGGACCCTCGAAAGTTCTGTTTCCACCAGCGGATATCTGAAACCCTTTGACGGATGGACCAATAAGTTCATCTTCCCTCCATATGATTTTAAAGTACCAGATATGATGATCAGCAATTTTCATCTTCCCTATTCCACTCTCCTTATGATGGTTGCTGCATTTGCCGGATACGATCTCCTGTTCGAAGCATACAGAACTGCTGTTAAGGAAAAATACAGATTTGGCACATATGGCGATGCCATGCTGATAATATAAACCTGCCGGGCACGACGCAACACAAAACATCAGGTGAAAATAGTAAGGCCGGATTGATCAAATTCATCCGGCTTTTTTGTAAGCCATTCCACTCAAAATTCAGCTCTTCCTTTTAATAGGTTAATGAGTTTATTTAGGACTTCTGTAACTACAGGAATTTTTCTGTTTTCGCAAAATTATGTTTATGCCATTTTTAATATGTTAATAAAGTGTTAGTAACGAATAAGAAAATCATAGGTATAAGCGTTTATTATGCTAGCATGAAGCCTTTAAACATGATGTACAGGTTTTAAGAAGTGAAAGATAATCCGGAGAATATTTTTTTGTTTTACCTAACCTGATAAATTGACGATTGAAAATAACCATATAATTTCAGGATTTAGTTCGACGATAAATGGGCTGATAATCAAGTGTATACATAGATTTTTACTGATTTCTGGTTGCTGGTTGCTGGTTACTGGTTCCGTACTCTTGGCACAAACCGGCCCCGGAGGAGTAGGGA
>Ga0154631_1112_pt4 | contig 15160 bp, 11 predicted proteins | sample Rifle2008BG13ft_FD_116060 | JGI IMG/M metagenome (GOLD analysis project Ga0154631, IMG submission 116060) | Bacteroidetes bacterium RBG_13_42_15 | reverse complement strand
ACTATCAGGAGGCTATTCTTCCTGAGCAGCCTCCTGACTTAATAATTTAAAATGAGTATCCGGAATTACTAGTGATGCGTTAACTCTTAATAATAATTTGCAAATATTTGATAATGAATACAATATAAGCGTTATTTGACTTTTTGATTTGATTTGACCTGTAGTTTTGCACATTTTAAGTGCAGAACCATGAATTCAGGTAAGTATGTCTTAGCCCAGCTGTTGCAGTATGTCAACAAATATGAGTTTGAAAAGTGTGTGACCCGATACAAGGGAGACCATCGTGTAAGGGGATTAAACTGATAGAACCAATTTATCCAACTCTTTTTTGGACAACTTACTTCTCGTAATTCTCTGAGAGATTGAATTTGCCGGAAAAATGACAGAAAATGAAGATGGTTATTTATTCCAGTACGAAAGGGAATACTTAAGCAATCCGAACGCCAAACCGGTCAGCTTGACCCTTCCTGTCAGGGAAGAACCTTTTTAAGCAAGACCATGTTCCCATTCTTTGATGGCCTGATCCCGGAAGGTTGGTTACTTGAAATTGCTGAAAAGAACTGGAAATTGAATGCCCGTGATCGTATGGGCTTGCTGATTGCCTGTTGCAGGGATTGTATTGGTGCTGTCAGTATCGAAGAAGAAAACTCATAATTTCAGGCTATGAGAAGATGTTTATATTGTTATGAACCGCTGGTAGAAGAGAAATAGGAATTTCCTAGTTCTTGCTCCAGAAAAATATTCGGGACACCCAATCCCCCTGAATTGCCCTATTCAGAAGATCAAATGTTACAACTTGCTGAAATGCTAGTTAAATCTCAGACCACAATGCGGTCAGGCAGACCGGCTTCTGAAAATTGACCAGAACTTTTGTATCTTTGAATTCAGGTGCTCGCTGCATCAGATAAATTGATAATTTTATTGCTTATGATGGGAACTGTCACAAACCAGGATCTGCAGTTAGCTTTTGATTTTGTCCAATACACAAACCGAAACATCTTTCTGACAGGAAAAGCAGGTACAGGAAAGACCACTTTCCTTCGTGACCTGAAAAAATCATTACCCAAAAGGATGATAGTTGTGGCTCCGACAGGTGTAGCTGCAATAAATGCCGGGGGTGTAACCATCCATTCATTTTTTCAACTGCCTTTTCATCCATATATTCCAACATTCTACTTACCCGAAAATTGCAGGGGCAACCAGGCTGATCAGGCCGACCCGGCCGGCTATAAGATGGGCCGCGAAAAGATCAACATAATCAGGAGCCTTGACCTGCTTATAATTGATGAGATTAGTATGGTAAGGGCAGATACACTCGACGCTATTGATTCTGCATTGAGGAGATACAAGGCCAGGCACCTGCCGTTTGGAGGTGTACAGTTGCTTATGATAGGCGATCTTCAACAACTTGCTCCGGTTGTAAAAGACGAAGACAAAGAAATAATTGACAAATACTATGATTCGTCTTTCTTCTTCGGAAGCATGGCGCTTCAAAGTACAGATTACGTTACTATTGAGTTGAAGCATATTTACAGGCAGGACGATCAGGCTTTTATTGAGCTGCTTAATAAGATCCGCGATAATCATGTGGATCAGGAGGTTCTGGCCGAACTTAACAAAAGATATACTCCTGAGTTTGACCCCGATTCCGGAGGGGGATATATTACCCTTACAACACATAATAATCAGGCCCGGACAATAAATGATTCAAAGCTTAAGAAACTTCCGGGCAGAGCTCATTCTTTTTCAGCTATTATTAAGGATGAATTCCCGGAGCTTGCATACCCTAATGCCGATGAACTGATCCTGAAGGAAGGCGCCCAGGTTATGTTTGTTAAAAATGACCTGTCAGGTGATAAGCTATTCTTTAACGGGAAAATAGGGAAGGTGGTGTCTTTTGAGGACGAAATCATCGTTGTTAAGTGTGCCGACGACGATTTTCCAATAAGGGTGAAAATGGCGGAATGGCAGAATATGAAATATACTCTCGACGAAGAGACCAAAGAGATTGAGGAGACAGTGATCGGAACATTTACCCAATATCCTCTCAGGCTAGCCTGGGCAATAACAATTCATAAGAGCCAGGGACTTACATTCGACAGGGCTGTAATTGATGCCTGTGCAGCTTTTACCCACGGACAGGTATATGTGGCTCTCAGCCGGTGTCGTTCCCTGAGCGGACTCGTACTCAGAAGCCGGATCAATCAGCGAAGCATAATAGATAATCCGCATATTTCGGACTTTATTAACGATTCAGTAAAAAATCAACCCGGACAAAGCCAGCTTGCAGAATCTAAAAAAGCCTACCACCGGCAGCTGCTTTCAGAACTTTTCGATTTTACTTCCCTTTTACGTAACCTCTATTATTGTCTTAAGGTTGTCAATGAGCACAATGACAGCATTATGGGAAATCCCCGGGAAATGCTCGAAAATATTCTGACAAGCATCAAGGCAGACCTCGTTGAAGTATCTGAAAAGTTCCATCCTCAACTGAATGGACTTTTAAACAACGAAATTGATGCTGAATCCAATAATCTTCTGCAGGAAAGGGTAAAAAAGGGAGGTGAATTCTTTTCGGTTAAACTTGAAGCCGCCATGAAAGTAATCCTGGCCGGCTTTTCAGTAGAAACAGACAGTAAAACAGTCCGCAAGTCAGTATCTGAAGCTGTGGAGCGCCTGAGAAAGGAGGGAGTCACTAAACTAGCCTGCCTGAACGCTGTCAGATCTGGTTTTACGATCAGCAAATTTCTGGAAGCAAAAGCCAAATCGGCTATTGATATTCCTTCAGTCAAATCTCATCCTGCAAAAACGGTGGATGATACTTCCGGAATAATTCAACATCCTGCTTTGCTTAAACAGCTGAAAGACTGGCGTAATGAAAAAGCAAGGGAGATGGACCTTCCGCATTACATGATACTCCCACAGAAAACAATGGTCACACTGTCTAATTTTCTGCCCCAGTCGCTGCCTGCTCTTTATCTTGTAAAGGGGATGGGAAAGAAGAAATCAGCAGTATTCGGTGAAGAACTTTTAGAAATTATTATTTCATACTGCAAGAAAGAAAAAATTGAACCACCTCCGGTAACTCTTACCAAGAAGAAGATTCCTAAAAAGATTAACGAAGAAACAAAGAAAATAAGTTACGATCTTTTTAAGGAAGGAAAATCAATTTCCCAGATCGCAGAAGAAAGAGGGCTGAGTATAACCACCATCGAAGGTCACCTGGCACATTATGTTGGTACCGGTGAAATTCCGGTCATTGAATTTGTATCACAGGAGACAGCGGATCTTATCGCCAGCCATTTCGAAGGAACCAATGATCTTAAAATGGGGCCTGTCAAAGAGTACCTTGGGGAGAAAGTGTCATGGAGCGACATGAAGTTTGTGATTAACCATCTTATGTTTCTCAGAAAATCAAAAAAATAATAACCCGGAAGGTGTTGCAGATTCATAGATGAAATAGCCGGCAGGTCTGACCACATCCGGCCGACAAGTCTGACCTTTGTCTGAATTGCCTGATTTCAGATAGATACATCCGGCAAAAGATGGTCATTTGCCCCGGCCGGCATTGGTCAGAGTCACAGGCTGATTCAAGCCACAAGAGTTTACAAAAACCTATTAAATACTTTCGCCATAAGCTCCTTCTCAGATTTCGGAAGTTGATATTTATCGGCAATCCTACGCCAATTACTTACTGCTTTTCTTATACGATCTATAATTTTTAAACCATTCCCCTTATCCAGGCGGAAGTATTCCACAACTTCTAAAGGGAGATCCAGGGTAAGTGCATTATCATCAAGGTTAATGTTGAGTGATAAACCTGTTCCGTCCTCATTTGGATTAATATCATAGGCCGGTGATAGAATCCACCCTTTATCAGTTAAAATGAAGCCATGATTCCTAAGATGATCATCTGTATTCGAAATGAAGATGTTGAACACAATCCTGCTCCACAATTCTTTTAAATCGCTATCGATATTTGCACCATTATTTGTCAGAAAATCTACAATCTCCAGGTAGCTTACACCTTCATGAAAATTATCACCATCCTTATAACCCAGCATAGTCATAGCAGAAGCATAATGGATTCTTTCACCACTGTCTGTTCTGTCAAATCTTCTTGTAAGAAAAGTATAATAGCGGCTTGAAAACTTCTGAACCATGGAGTGAGCAACATTTAATCCTGAATTTGTTGCCAGTTCATTTGCTACCATTTCCCACCCTCCAATATCTTTTATATCTGTTTTACTTGGGAATTTCGCAATCCAAAGGTTCTTTTTATCGTCCAGGACACTCGCTTTTGGTCTTGCTCCACCAAGGGATGAACCTGGGTTGACTAACATTGTTAACCATTTTAAATATTCAGGATCATCAGTAACATCCTCATCTTCAAGTCTAAGGCTTATTTGTTCCAGTTCCCTTATTGAAGTCCATGGAGGAGAGGCAAGAGTTTCATTATTATTAAGAAATGGGCCATCTGGATCTTCTTTGAATCTTATAGCTCCCATCCGATGACCATCAAATACTCCAAGCAAATAATCAGATTCTCTGAGCGTTCTTTCAGGTCTTCCTTCAGTTCTTGCATTTGCAGCTTCCCTTCTTTTCATCAGGATTCTTCCCCAGCGGTCAGGGGAGGAATCAAGAAAGACTCCAAAATTTGATTTCTCATCGCCTGCATATTGAGATCCAGAATAGAATAATAATTCAGGATCAAGGACTTGCGAAAAGCGTGATTTAAGCCATTCTTTGGCATAACTGAATGAAAAGATTTCCTTTCCTCTTACAAATTCTGCTCTAAGCTCTCCCATGAAAACTGGTTCCTTCATGCCAATCCAATGAGCATAAACATAAATATTCCTGACATCGTTTCTCAGTCCCATGATTTATGGTATTACCTTGTTCTTTTTGGAGCACGCTCCTTGATAATTAAATTGGCATCCTGAAGTCTTCTGCCAAGGTCATCATCTTTAGCAACTGTGTTAATATCCTTTTCAAGGCCAAGGACCATAAGCACTTTAACATATGCACCAATGCTGACATTAGGATTACCTTTCTCAATAGATAACAGAGTAGGTCGGCTTATATTTGCCCTCTCCGAAACCTGCTGAGTACTATACTTTCTTCGCAACCTGGCCAGTTTTATATTCTCACCTAAAATTGAAATAACTCTCTGCGCTTTGGGCAGCAATATTGGTTTTCTAGATTTCATAACGTAAAATATGTTTTGCAAATATACACATTTATGTAAAGTATATTTAACATTATACAAATAATTTAATTTTTAAATATATATGTAATAAAATAAGTTTTGGATTTATCGCAGTTCTTTTAGTAGTTATATTCTACAGATAGTGTTGAATAAATGTCCAGTAATTACCGTAATCCTTCTGATAGTAAGTTCATTTTGCTAATAAGATCAGAGAGATTCATATTTCAATTTTATTAGAGATGATTTGGAACTGCTACATTTATCCGAACAGTAATTTAGCGGCAGAATCAATCATATATGAGAAAGCCCTCCTTCCATCGGCCGCCAAAGACTTGCCGACGGCGCAGCGCTAAAGCTACGGAGGGAGAAGGTGGAGCGAAGTGGGGTCTTCTCACCCCGACAATTAGAATTATATGACCTTGTAATTCAGGTATTTACGAGGCCATTTTCATTAGTAGTACAAAATGTAGTACAAAATTTTCATTATTCTCCTATTCATACCTCAGTGCTTCGGCAGGATTTTTACTTGCTGCCCTATAAGATTGAAAACCTACTGTAAGAATTGCTATGACCAAAGCAATAACACCTGCTATTGCAAATACCCACCAGCTTATATCTATCCGGTAGGCAAAATTTTGCAGCCATTTATTCGTGGCAAACCAGGCAATTGGGCATGTAATTATGATTGAGATCATTACGCATATAATATATTCTTTTGACAGTAAGAAGAATATTTCATTTGATTTAGCACCATTCACTTTCCTTATCCCGATCTCTTTTGTCCTGCGCTCTGTCATAAATGAAGATAATCCTGTAAGCCCGAGACATGAAATGATGACAGCCAGGAAAGAGAAATAACCGAATATTTTACTCAACCTTTGTTCTGTCCGATACAGATTATCAAAATCATCATCAAGGAAATGAAAATTCAGTGGATTAGGATTTTTAAATGATTTATATGTTTTCTCAATAAATTTAAGAGTTGAAGTTATTGTAGCAGGTTTCATTTTGAAATAGAAGGTGTTACACGGCTCCAATCCCATAATAAGCGGTTCAATTCTGGTGTGTAACGATTTAAAGTGAAAATCTTTTACCACTCCAATAATTTCAAATTTCGATCCATCTTCGGATGATAACACTTCCCCGACGGGATTCTTAAAGCCCATGATCTTTTCTGCTTCTTCATTGATCACAATTGCTGAATTATCAGTCGAAAATTCAGAAGAAAAAAAGCGGCCTTTCTTAAGCTCAAGTTGAAAGGTTTTGGTATAATCCTCGTCAGCACCAAGCCCGTAGAATAATACATTATCGCCTTCCTTTTTTCCTGCCCAGGATAGACTGCCCCAGGTACCCTCAACATTGACCGGGTTATAGTGTGCCCTTGTAATACTAACTATATCGGGATTTTTGCCGAGCTCTTTTTTGAAAGTTTCCAGCTGGGGATCGCGGGGATTTGTATCGAACAAAAAATAACCAATGTTTTCTCTATTATATCCAAGGTCTTTATTTTGCATATAGTGTAGCTGGTTTCCAATAATCAGGGTGCAAATGATAAGCAGGACCGATAGAGAAAACTGGAAAATAACCAGAACTTCTCTGAATTGAGCGTTACCAGGATTTTTATTAATAATACCCTTCATTGTGTCAAGTGGCTTTAAAGAAGATAGATACAACGCGGGATAACTTCCGGCCAGTAAACCGCAAAACAATATAATGATGATTAAACCGATATATAAACAGGCACTCTGGTAGTTAACATCCAACTGCTTCCCGGTAAGATTGTTAAAGCCTGGCAGGAGCAATTCAACAAAGATCATGGCAATTAAATGGGCCGCAAATACAATCATGAGAGATTCTCCTAAGAACTGGGCGATTATTTTCTGTTCGCTTGCTCCTGACACTTTGCGTATGCCAATTTCTCTGGCTCTGCTTGCTGATTGCGCTGTAGAAAGGTTCATAAAGTTGATGCAGGCAATAAGGAGAATAAAAACGGCAATAATGCTCAGGATCCTGACATAAGTTATATCACCCTGGCCGCTAACATCATAAGCATATTTTTGGGAAGAAAATAAATGTATCTTTTTGATGTTTTGAAGGAAAATCTCCGAGTTCGATCCTTTGTCATGCCTCCTGATAAAATCCAGAATCTTTTTATCAACTATTTTACTGTCGGTTCCCTGATTCAATTCAACATAATTATAACACCGATACCCCCAATCATTTATGGGTGCTCCTATTTCCTTTAAAAACTCAGAAGGAAATAAAATATCAAACGAGATGTGGCTATTATGCGGCATACTTTTTACAACACCGGTGATGGTGAATACCCAGCTGGCGGATGTCAATGTTTGCCCAATCGGATCTTCGTTATTGAAGTATTTGTTTGCCAGATTTTCCGTAATGACAATATTGTAAGGTCCATTTAAGGCGCTTTTTAAATCTCCACGAACAAATCCGATATTGAACATTTTTAAAAACTCCATATCTACTATGGCTATATTGGCTCCTATAAATTCATTTCCTTTTTGGATAGGAAATTGGGGATTTGCATATCTCGCAGACCTTATTATTTCAGGATATTCTTCTTTAAGAGCTGGGATTAATTTCCCGGGAGATACTGCTAACAGAGAGACTTCTCCTCCGGAATAATATTGCTTTTCGATCACACGATATAAATTATCTGCATTTTTGAAATGTCTGTCATAGCTCCATTCAGCCTGCACCCATAAAAGAATTAAAATTGTGCAGGTCATGCCTATGGCCATTCCGCTAATATTCAGAATTGAATATGTTGAATACCTTTTGATATTCCGAAAGGCTGTTTTGAGGTAGTTCCAAAGCATTATTTGTATTTGTCGTAAAGTTGTGTATTTGTATTGAATTCCTTTTTACCACGGAGTTTCACTGCTTTTTATCTCCTTTTCCCCCTGTCTCCCCTTCTCCCTTTCTTTCCTCCTATATTATCCTGTGCTCTGTGCCCTGTGCCTTCTTCTACTCATACCTCAGCGCTTCAACACTGACTCTGCGGTCATTGTCTCCACTCCTCTCACTATTCGTATCGGAGGGCTTCGACCGGATTTTTACCTGCTACCTTATATGATTGAAAGCCTACTGCCAGCATCGCTATAACTATTACCAAAACGACTGCCAGTGCAAATACCCACCAACCAATGGTCGTTCGGTAAGCATAATTTCGCAGCCATGTATTCATAGCATACCAGGCAATGGGACTGGCAATTAAAAATGAAATGGTAACTAATCCAATATATTCTTTTGACAGCTTGAAGAATATTTCAATTGATTTTGCCCCGTGGGTTTTCCTTATTCCGATCTCTTTGGTTCTGCGCATTGTCATAAATGCAGATAACCCTATCAAGCCGAGACATGAAATAATAATTGCCAGGAAAGTTAAATAAATCAACATAGTGCCTGCTATTTGTTCTGCAGTGTACAGGCTATCATAATCATCTTCGAGAAATCCAATATTCAGAGTATAGTCAAGATTATATGATTTAAAAATATTCCTGATATAATTTACTGTTGAAATGATATGATCAGGTTTCATTCTGATATAACAAGTACCACCTGTTATAGATGGAGGTATAGGTGTTATTACAAGCGGCTCAAGTGCAGAGCGTAATGTTTTAAAGTGAAAATCTTTCACTACTCCAATAATTCTGAATTTCAATCCATTTCTATCTGATATCACTTCCCCGATGGGATTTTTAAAACCCATGATTTCCGCTGCTTTCTCATTGATCACAACTACAGTAGTATCTATTGAGAATTCATTGGCAGATAAAAAACTCCCCTCCTTAAGCTCAAGCTGAAAGGTTTTGGCATAATCCTTGTCAGCATTCAGAACACTAAATAAAACGTCATCACCTTCCTTTTTCCCTTTCCAATTTACACTGCTTACAGCTGCCCAATTATTGAGAACATTTTGGTGGCCTGTAATTGTAACACTCACAATATCAGGATTGTTGCTGAGTTCATTTTTTAAAGTTTCACGTTGTATACCATAAGTGAATTCAAAATGACCTATATTATCTATATTAAGGCCAAGGTTCTTGTTTTGAATATAGTTGATCTGGGTTCCAACAATTAAAGTGCATATGATAAACAGGAAAGAGAGTGTGAACTGGGAAATAACCAGAATTCTTCTGAATCGTGCGTTACCGGGATTTTTATTAATAATACCCTTCATTATATTCATTGGCTTTAAAGAAGACAAATACAATGCCGGGTAACTTCCGGCCAATAATCCACAAAACAAGACAATGGTGATTAAACCAATATATAAACCCGGACTTTGGTAGTTGACTTCCACCTCTGTCACCCCCTTGTACATAATATTGTTAAAGCCGGGCAACAGCAATTCAACAAGAATCATGGCAATTACCTGGGCGACAAATACAATAAACAGAGATTCCCCTAAAAACTGGAAGATTATTTTTCTTTTGCTTGCCCCTGCTACTTTACGTACCCCGATTTCCTTTGCCCGCCTGGATGATTGTGCGGTAGAAAGATTCATAAAGTTGATACAGGCTATTGTGAGAATTAATACAGCAACCAGACTCACAAGTCTGACATAGGTAATATTGCCAAAGTAGAAAAAATCGTTCCAATATTTTCCTTTAGAATACAAATGAATCTTTTTGATGTTTTGAAGGAAAATCTCCGCATTTATAACATTATTATTTCTTTTTATAATACCTTTAATTTTGTCTTCAACCAATTTATTATCTGCTCCTTCATTAAGTTCAATAAAGGAAGAACCAAAAAGTTTCCTCCAGTCATTTATTAATCCTGTTTGCAATTCCGGTTTCATTAAAAGCTCAAAAGGAAGTAAAAGACCGAATTGGACGAGACTATTATGCGGCAAACTCTTTGCAACACAAGTGACTGTTAATACAATACCCTTATATGTCAATGTTTTACCGACCGGATCTTCGTCAGCGAAATATTTGTGTGCCGTTTCTTCTGTAATAATAAGATCATAAGGTCCGGTGAAAGCGCTACTTATATCTCCACGGATGAACTCAATATTAAACATTTCTAAAAAGTCCTTATCAGCAAAGGAGATCTCTTCAGTTATAAATTCATCTCCTTTTGGTAATGCCATTCCAAATTTTGCGTATCTCGAAGACCTTATGATTTCAGGGTATTCTTCTTTCAAAGCAGCCGCCAGCGGAACCGGAGTATTAGCTTCCTGACGCAATTGTCCATCGTTATACTGATGGTTTACAAGCACACGATATAAACAATCAGCATTTTTATGGAATCTGTCCCAACTTATTTCATTCTGTACCCATAAGAGGAGTAAAATTGCACAGGCCATGCCTATGGCCATACCGCTTATATTCAGAATGGAATGTACGGAATACCTTCTGATATTCCGAAGGGCTGTTTTGAGGTAGTTCCTAATCATATTCAACTCATATTAGTTTCAATTCAGGAATTTCAGCCATAATTTTCAATTATCATACCAGTAATTATTACTTTCTGAAAATTAATCAATTAAGCTATACAATCAAAAAAAAATTATTTATTTTTGTCTAATATAAGGACATTAAATGTCCATAATGTAGACATAAATCAAATAAAAGGGCCCATTGATTTTCAAGCGGGATCCAATTTATTAGCCTTAATTACCGATAACAGAAACTCAAGACATAAAAGACATATAAAATGAATGGCAAATTACTGATTGTTGATGATCATAAACAGGTTTTAAAGGCTTTGATTCAGTTACTTGAGCCTGAATTTGTGAGTGTTACAGGCATATCAAATCCTAATCAAATCATCAGTTATATAAACAAGGAGGAGTTTGATGTTATCTTATTGGACATGAACTTTTCAGCAGGTGTTAATACAGGAAATGAAGGTATATATTGGCTTAATCGTATACTGAAATCAGATCCGTTAGCTGTTGTGGTGATGATAACTGCTTATTCCGATGTTAATTTGGCGGTGAAGGTTATAAAAGAAGGCGCCATTGATTTTGTTGTAAAACCATGGGATAATAATAAACTGATTACTACTCTGCAGGCTGCGTTTAAACTCAGGCAATCGAAGGTTGAGAATAAAAACCTTCGCAACAGACAAAAACAGTTAAATAAGGGGATCATTAAGCAATATGGCCTATTGATAGGGAAATCGCAGGCAATGGAAAATGTTCTGCGGGTAATGAAAAAGGTGGCCAGGACAGATGCAGATGTTTTAGTTATTGGCGAAAATGGAACCGGAAAAGAATTAATTGTAAAGGACATCCATAACAATTCCCGCAGGGCTGATGAGGCTTTTATTAGCATTGATATGGGCACAATTACCGAAACACTATTTGAGAGTGAAATGTTCGGGCATATTAAAGGGGCATTTACCGATGCCAGTGAAGATAAAACCGGGTGGTTTGAGACGGCTTCAGGTGGTACCCTGTTTTTGGATGAAATAGGCAACCTTTCTCTTTCTATGCAATCAAAACTGTTGACAGCCATTCAAAATCGTGTTATTTATAAGGTGGGCTCAAAAACTCCAATCCCTTTTGATATCCGCCTTATCTGTGCTACAAATAAAAATCTGGAAGAGATGGTCTCAAAGAATCTCTTTCGGGAGGATTTATATTACCGGATCAATACAATCGTGATTGAAGTACCTCCTTTGCGTGAACGGGGTGAAGATATTGTTTTGCTTGCAGAGCATTTTTTAAGGGAGTATGCAAGCAAATATGAGAAATTCTATTTGAAATTCAGCAGCAAAACCCTGAACAAACTCATGAAATACAACTGGCCGGGAAATGTGAGGGAACTTCGGCATACAGTAGAAAAAGCAGTCATATTATGTGATTCTGATGTACTGACGCCTGATGACTTTATCATCTCACATGCGACACAACAAACAAACCATCAGGAAAAACCACCGACTTTTGCCGAAACAGAGAAACAGGCCTTGCTAATTGCTCTGAACAACAATAACGGGAGTGTTTTAAAAGCATCAAAAGAATTGGGATTAGCGCGACAAACCATGTACAACAAGATGCAAAAGTATAACCTTTAGAAAACGATAACTATGGTATTAAATAAATTCTTCATCAATGTGCTCATCCGGATAACTTTAATTGCCTTATCCTGTGTTGCATTAGGAATAATATTACAACATCTTGACCGGGGATACTATTTTACATTGGCAGGTATTATTTTTCTGATAGTATTACAGACCTGGTTAATGGTAAATCAAGTCAATAAAACAAATGCAGATCTGGAAAAGTTCTTTTCATCGGTTCAGGATCATGACACCTCCGTTCGGTTTCCTGAAAATGCAATGAATAGTTCATTTAAAAAATTACATGATAGAATGAATAATTTAAATACGGTCATTCAGAATGTTAAAATTGAAAACGAGAGAACAAGCCATTTCTTACAAAGTGTGGTTGACCATGTTGATATTGGTCTGTTATCATTTGATATGAATGGCTCGATAGGAATCTATAACAGGGTTGCAAAAAGGTATTTAAACGTTCAACAACCCTGGCAACTATCCTCTTTTAAAACTATAAATGATGAAATGTTTAAAATCATTCATACTATAAAACCAGGGCAGGAAATATTGCATAAAATGAACATAGACAATCTTTTACAAAGTATATTAATAAAAGCCACTGAGCTGACATATGAAAGCAATGTAATAAAACTGGTTTCTTTTCAGGACATTACCAATGAGCTCGATAAAAAAGAATTGGATTCCTGGCAAAGACTGGTTCGGGTGTTGACCCATGAAATCATGAATTCCGTAAGTCCAATTACCTCTCTTACATCGGTGATTTCAGGGTACTTTAAAAAGAAAGACGATGAAATCCCTGTTCCATTGGAAAAAATAGATCGTCAAATTGTTTCTAAAACACTTTCCGGGTTGAATACCATTGAAGAAACAGGAAAAGGATTATTGGATTTTGTTGATAAATTCAGAAGCTTAACATCATTACCAAAACCTAATTTAACCAAATTCACTATTGGTAATCTGTTCCGGAAATGCAAAATCCTCATGGAATCAAATATTCCAAATAACATAAAAATTATTGCAAGTGTTTATCCTGATGATATTATACTGGTAGCAGACTATGCCCAGGTTGAACAAGTTCTGATAAATTTGATAAAAAACGCGAGCGAAGCTTTCTCCAATAAGAATAGCGGCACTATACACCTGAAAGCATTCTATGGCGATGGGGGAATATTAATTCAAGTTGAAGATAATGGGATTGGGATATCCAATGATATTATTGAGGATATTTTTGTGCCGTTTTATACAACCAAAGAAAATGGTTCAGGGATAGGATTAAGCTTGTCAAAGCAAATAATGCAAAATCATTATGGCACAATATCAGTGAACTCTGCTCCCAAAAAGGGAGCTAAATTTACCTTAAAATTTCCATTATAACTATCCAATTGAGAGAACTAACAAGTGTCTGGGCAAGAACCAACGACCCACTGATTATTAGTCAGCACATTGCAGATCGCATCAGGCGTTGATAGTTTAATTGCTTTTGCCTTCCCGGTTTTTAAAACGGAATTGTTTATTGTATTACAATAAATAATATATGTATAACAATAACTTTTTTACCTGTAACAATATCAATTATTAACCACAAAGGACACTAAGTGTGTCACGAAGGACACAAAGGAACTAATCAATAGAATAATTCTGTTGTTTCCTGCAGGTCTTGCAGATTGGCTCCGATTATACAGAACTAAAACCGCAGAACTGCCCTGACGCTTTCGGTCAGGGTCTTCGCTTCGCTTCGACAAGACTGCAGGACTAGTTTTACCGGTTAACCACAGACCTTTTTTAAATTCAGGCCGTAAGTACTTCAGTTGCGGATTTTCTCCCGATTGCATCTACTGCAACGATTTTGAATTCCTTACCGGAAGGGATTTCATAGCTGAAAGGATCTTTTGAAACCTGAGGAATATGCTGCACCGTTCCAATAACCTTGCCATCGCTTATTATTTCATAATGAGTGATGGGTTCATTGCCTGCATAGCTGGTATCCCATGATAATTTAACTCCATCGGATTTAATAAGTTTAGCATTTCCCGGAGGTGTTAAACCTGTGTCAGCCAGCTGGAAATAGTTTGTTTCCCCATTACGTGCCCGTGCACCTATCTTTTCAAGCTCCCGTCTTTCATTTTCACTCAGTGCGTCAGGTTTAATCTGTGCTGCATAATAGTTCTGGACAAGCTGACATTTAAGGGGATCATCGTTTACCTGACCTGTACCTATTATGAGTGTATGTATCCCCGGAGTAGTAAGTACATACTCTATCAGGGGTTTACTTGGAACCGATTCCGTTCCTATTATTCTGACCACATGCTCAGGCTTGTTCGACCATCCGGGTTCTTTGGTATACATTGTTCCATCGGCAAACACCTTCATGGCTATCACACCCATGTTCCTTGCCTGTGCGACAGGGATCACATTGTACTGCATATTAAGGTAGCGCCGGTCATTCACGTTGATCGAAACCAGCATGCCATCCAGAAGCTCCCATTTGTCGCGCCGGATCATATCCATCATTACCGGGGCGTTGTTATGTCCTGAAAATCCCAGGTGCCTTACCAGCTTCTCATTTTTGGGATTCAGTCCGGTAATGTTTGTGCCATCCCTGAAGTCGCGAAGAGCAACCAGGGCACCAAAATTTTCATTTATATCAAGGGGTGTTTCAAGACCTTTATATACCACATCAACCTCTTCGGCATTGGTAATATTATGTATAAGTATCATGTTTACATAAGCTCCTTCCGGATAGCTTCCATCATCGTTTCCAAACATCTGTGAAAGAGATCGTTTCAGATCGGCCACTGCTCCCTCCCCATGCTCTCCGTCCGTACTGTTCCGGACGTTGTCAAGTGCCGGATAACCTCCTGTTGCCCAGCGAACCATTGTCTTGGTTGTCAG
>Ga0154631_1099_pt5 | contig 15348 bp, 15 predicted proteins | sample Rifle2008BG13ft_FD_116060 | JGI IMG/M metagenome (GOLD analysis project Ga0154631, IMG submission 116060) | Bacteroidetes bacterium RBG_13_42_15 | reverse complement strand
AGGAAGTCAGTTGACAAAAAACAACCTGAAGCATCAATGGATACAACGGGATGGCAGGAGTTATACAACAAAAGGGCAGGGGAAAAATAATCTGAATAAGCAAAGCGGTATCCTAATTAATCTCAATGAAGATGCCGCATATATTATTGATAATCAGTAGGCTCTAACTTTGAATTGCGAGCACTGATTTAGTGACTTTTAAGGATAAATATTAATTAATTATCTATTAACGGATAAAGACTCTGAAAGGTAACAGGTTAAGTGACTCTTGTTTCAATATGATTTTTAATTCGTTAATTTTTTGTTCCAGTTCATCGCCCGTAAGTTTATCTTGTGTGTCAAGTTTCAGAAAAACATCAAGTGATCTGACAAGACCTTTTTCCGGAGAGGGATCAAGGTATACTCCTTTTTTTATTTCAACCTCTGATAATTCTGTTCCGAAATGTTCGAAACAGAGTGCTTTAATATCCTCTTTTGTGACAACTCTGCCTTTTGACAAGAGCATTCTTCGCAGTCTGTTCAATTTATCCTCTTTAGACAACTTTTGCCTGGCACCAAAACTATTAGTAATCATTATCACACTGTTGGTATCAAGGTCGCTGCCATTCTGGATAGTTAACTTCGAATTGGATCGTATACTATTAGCCAATTCGCCAGAAGTTGTCCAAAACTGAACATTTGCCCTTTCAAAATTTGAATTGCAGTTAAGTATTAAATAAGAGTTTGAATCGTCCCTGACATTATTAGTCTCAAGTCGCTGTTTGAGTCTCGAAATAATCTGATCGAGCTGTATCAGCTCTGATGAGATTAAATCTGTTCCCAGTAATGCAAAGCTGGCTCGTTCATCCCTGATCAGGTCAATAAGGTGATTTATGGTTTCTTTGGCATCGCGTGAATCAAAACGGGCAATCCCCCCATGCCTTATCATATAACCCTCTTCATTAGCGTTTTCACTGCCGTAAGAATGAAATGGTTTGTAAAGGGTTCCTCTTGTATCAGATATGCTTTTAATATCAAAAAACAAATCTTCAGTGGTCAGAGGAATGATATTTATACCCCTTGTCAGCAACTGAGAAAACTCATTTATTTCCCTGTTGACAACAGGAAAGCTATTCAACAAGACAGTCAGGTCGTTTATAATTTCACTTGAAACAGGCTGAGATAACTGAATTTCAATCCAAAATATATCCCTGGGGACAGGTTTCAGAATATTTCCTGGAAATTTTCTTTTTAACTCTTCAGGCAAAGAATCTGACTTAATAAAATCTTTTAAAAAGTAGTTATGATTTTCAATCGTCATGAATTTAGACCTGTAAAATTCATTTACATATCTGCAGGTTTTATATGAAATATCAGTCTCTTTTCTAAAAATTTCATCAAGGCTCTTATCTTGTGCATGTTGAGGAAGTTCAAATCCCTGCCTGAAATCAACATCCTTATTGTTTATCTTCCATGTGGCATTTGAGATGGAGTTGTAAAACCGCCCTTCATTTAGTTTATTTTTTATAGAGAACATTAACGAAAGTCCGTCTATCTTATCAATCGTGTTATCCAGTTTCAGTCCTATATATAATCTGGAAAAATCAAATACAATTCCCTTTTCAGCATTTGCCAGAGGTTCCTTTACCTGATCCAAAATTTCAAATATCTGGTTTCCCGCGGCAAAATATTTTACTTCTCCCTTAAACAACCGCAGTTCAGTTGTTGGAGTAAAACAAATTGTTTTATTGGTATAAACAGTTTCCTCCTTGACCGTTTTAGGAACTTTTTTGATAAAATTAAACTGGTATAATTCAGAAATACTAACCTGAGGTTGCGTTGTTTTTGCCTTCACCAGTGCATGGGCAGGGAAATGAGTAAATACATCCTGGTTGATGAGAAGATCAAACAGTTTTTCAACAATACGTGCATCTGTCTTTTTTATCTCTTCCGATACATTATAGATCTCTTCAGCCAGTGCCCCTATAATCATTCCCACTATTGGATCGAATGAATTAATGTCCTCAGTATCCTGATATCCCCATATACCAGAAGCATTTCTTATCATCCTGCTTTTAATTGCATCTTTTGAGTTGGCTAACATCCTGATTTCAATATGTTAAAGAATTCCAAATTACAACTTTTCATTTCAACTGTAAGATAAAGGACCAATATAAAATTTATCACGGTGAGTGAAAAACTCATTTGTTTTTTCGATTATTCCGCTAACAGAAAATATAATCCTTATTTTAATTCTCCTGTTACTTACTTTTGTTGGCACTTCGATCTGTTCAACCTGAAGGTCAACATTAATGCTCACCAGCCTTTTTTCATTATTTAGTATAGAATTACGCAATGATTTCTTCAGTTCCTCCTTAAAAGATGGAAGATTATAAATATTTTCGAAGTCAAATTTCCATAAATCACAGCCAAAAGATGGTTCATGCCTCATCTCACCGAATGTTGTGGTGACAATCAGATGAATCATATTGTGTATCGAATTATTTACACTAATTCTGGGAACTTCGCCTTTTTGTTTGATATCTTTGAAATTAACAGGTATATTAAGAAAAGATGTGATCATTGCTTGATATCTTTACATTCTGTGCAATACTTAATCAGCCAGAAAACTCCTTTTAGAAGTCTGTTCCTTCACAAAAATGCTGGTTTCTTTCTTTTTACCAATGTAAGCCAGTGATTCCAGTTTGGTAAAAAGGGAAGTCATTATAAGTACAAATTCTGAAAACTGGTCAATATTATTTGAAATCTCGTTGTGGTCGTATTCAAAATTTATGCAATAAACCAGAAGTTTTTCAAAGTCTCCCTGTTTCAGTTCGGACCAGGTGGTAAAATAATTCAAAAGCTCTTCTTTTTGGGCAGCAGCGTTACAGTCGATAGTATTTCTGATGATACGGGCAAAACTTGCAATGTTTTCAAAAAGATACAATGGAGGCTGATCAATAAGCTGCCACCTGATTTTCAAATTGTTGGTAGTTATTAAATTAAGAATGTTTTGCGCAAGAGCCTGAACCGATACGGCAAGAGTGGAATCCTGTCCTTTTTCCCTGATTTTTCTGATTATACTTAAAAGATTCAATTCAAGTTGATAATAGAATTTTTCAACTGATGAATGAAAACTGATTAACCGTTGGTGACTTTTTAAGGTCATACAAGGAGGAATGTATTCTTCAGACAACTCAATTCTGTCGGGCTTGATAAAAATTTTCCCGATAAACAAAGAAAAAGGGAGGATCCCCTCACGGGAAACCTGGTTTTCCTGTATCAGATTGACTTTAAATGAAGGTTTTGCAAATGGGTATCGGGGTGGATCTTCATCAGTCTCCAATTCGCCAAAAGGTTCTTTTGAGAACTGATCGACAGTCAGCATTATTAAATATACCCTGTTATCTTCTTTTTTACTGACTTCAATCTCACTTGTCATATCAACAGAAAACTGAACCGGATTTCCACTATCAAGTATCTCAATCCGGGCACCTCCCTGTGTCAATGCCCTTAATTGAGAAGCCGAAATATTCAGAAATTTCTGATTACTGATTTTAAAGTCCACTTTAAATGAAGTGCCTTTGCTTCCCCAAATTGGCAATAAACCATAATAAAAGCTATTCAGGAAACAGGCAGCTGAATCCTTAATCTTGTCTTCAAATGCATTTTCCTGCTGAATGAAATGATCTTTTTTGATCTTCATTCCGTTAACCCAGTTAACATTGGAGTATTTTAATGGAGCTGGCATAATTTTTTCTTTATTGAAATATTATTACACTATTACAGAATTATAACCCAGATAGGATATATATACGTCAGAATTATCATTAAGCAATAATAAACTCTGTTCAGATCCAAAAATGTATTTTGTATCTACTTCAAGTTCAAATGGAATAAAGTAGCTGTAAAAACAATCAAGGAATCTGTCCATCGTACCATTCTTGACAAGTTCGCTGGTTTCAGTTTGGATGATCGGTCCGATCGAGCATATAAGACGATTGGCAAAACTATTGTTCAGGTTTCCTGTTATAGTATTGATTCCCAGCAAACTTTCGTTCAATACTCCTGAAAGATGAAAATCTGTTTGTGCGACATCGTCTGAATCTTCACCAGAATTGTATATCCTGACTTTTTCCTTTAGAATAAACTCAAGACACTGTGCAGTGAGATCAAAATCTCCGGTTATCTGGTGCACAAGAGGCAACATTTTTTTTAAGAGGTCAATATAATTCTCAGGTAAATCCTGGTCCACCATCCAAAAGTGAGAGATCATAGCCGTGAGAAATTGGGAATCTAAATTCTTGAAAAGCTGATTTTCTATCATGGCCAATTGAACTCTCTGCAAAAAAATCTCATTTTCAAAAGGCTGGAAAAACGATCGTGTTTCCTTTTCTTCAGATCTCATTTGCATTGAGTCTTTTGCCATATCTTTGGCAGATTGATCCTCATTTCCATAACTACCGTGAAAAAGCACTTCAGGGAGAACATCATAGATTCCATCACGGTTCAGGTGCAAGGAAAGCATAACATCACCGGTTTCAAAGTGATCAACAGCTGACCAGTCAATATCCCTTGACCATGTTCTCTTTAACTGACCATCGAAAGCTGCAAGGATCTCTCTAAGGTCAATTCTCTGCTCTGCCAGGACAGCAAGAAGCATTTCAGCTTTCAGGTCATAAGATAGTTGATTGATATATTTCGATATTTCATCGAGTCTTGACAAATCGCAGTGATTTTATACAAAAATATACAATTTGGCAATGCAATTCATCCCTTACAACGTTTTTTAGAAGGCACTATTGTGCTAAAATTCAGGAAATAAAAAAGACCATAATAATGCTAATTATTGAAAAAAGTTATAAATTTATATTGAAATAATGAAATTCACCGATATGGAAGGTGGCATTGACATTCAGTTTTCCGAGGAGCTGAAACTGGCAATTAACATTGCACAGTCGCTTGCAAAGGAATATTCTCATGAAAAGATATCACCATCTCATTTATTAAAAGCCCTGTTTCATAAAGATGTTGGCCTTACAGATTTTTTACTCTCACTCGACAAAGATATTTACTATCTGGAAGAGTGGGCTGATGTAAGGATTGAATCCGGTCCAAAAGCATCCAGAACAGTTGAAAATCCGTTAGGTGATGATCAGTTCAAGGCCGTCTTGAGGGAAGCTGACAACATCAGGATCAAACTCTCGAGGGACAAAACAGATCCATTGTGTATATTGGTGGCTATTTGCATGCCCGGTGTGGGATTTACTCATGAACAGCTGAAATCTTTTACTCTGACATCACAGGAAATTCTGGACGCCCTAACATCCAGAAACAACCTCGAAAATGTGGTCGGGTCGTCAGATAGTTCAACATCCTCTAAAGATAAAAAGGCAGGAACCAATGCCATTTTGAAATTCTGCATTGATAAAAATGAACTGGCAATTCAGAAAAAACTGGATCCGGTGGTAGGACGTGACAGTGAATTGAGAACAATCGCCGAGATTCTTGGACGAAGAACCAAATCGAATGTTATGATTCTTGGCGACGCAGGAGTGGGGAAGACAGCCCTGGTAAACGGTTTTACAGAGATGGTTGTTGAAGGGAAGGTACCCGAAAACCTTAAATCTGCCAGAATATTTGAACTTGATTTCGGCTCGCTGATTGCCGGGGCTTCATATAAGGGTGAAGTCGAAGACCGGCTTAAAAGTATCATCAAAGAAATTCAACAGTTCGATAAAGCAATTCTTTTTGTCGATGAGATTCACATGCTACTCGATCAGCAGGGTGGAACTGCAGGTGCTGCCAATTTACTGAAACCTGAATTATCACGCGGCAATCTGACTATTATAGGTACAACAGCCATTGACAATTATACTAAATTCATTGAAACCGACGAAGCTTTTGACAGGCAGTTCGAGATCGTAAAAATTGAAGAGCCTGACGAGTCTAAAGCTTTAAGAATGCTGAAAGAGATAATTCCGGCATATGAAAACCACCATAAACTGAAAGCCGGCGAAGAAATTATTTCAGAAGCCATCAGGCTCTCAAAAAGATTTCTGAAAGAGCGGTCTCTTCCCGATTCAGCTATCGATCTTATCGATCATGCGATGTCAGGGGTCAGGTTGATGACCGATATTTCATCCGGTAAAATTGAAGACCTGAACCAGCAACTGGAGAATTTAAAACCTGGAAGTGATGAAAACCTGAGTGTTAGTGAACTGGAATGGTTTTATTCTGATTTGAAAAATCAGATTTCACCTATCTTATTTTCAAAATTAAATGAAGAAGAGGTAACGGCCCAGTTTAATTCCGGAACTGAAATTTATGAATACTGCAAAAAGATCCTGGCTGATCTTGAAGAACATGCAAAGAACAAAGTAGAAGCGCTCGATAAATCTGATATCGGGGCAATTGTCTCGGCTCGTACAGGCATCCCACTGGGCAAAGTGCAGAGCAAGGAGAGAGACAGGTTGTTGAATATTGAGCAACATTTGAAGAAAAGGGTAGTAGGCCAGGACCACGCTTTGAAAAGTATTGCTGAAGCTATACTTGAATCTCGGTCGGGGCTGAACAAAGCCGGTCAGCCTATCGGATCTTTCTTTTTCCTTGGACCTACAGGAACGGGAAAAACTGAGCTTGCCAAATCGCTTTCTGAATTTCTCTTCCAGGACGAATCTTTCCTTATCCGGTTCGACATGTCTGAGTTTAAGGAGGAACATTCAGCCGCACTACTCTATGGTGCCCCTCCGGGTTATGTAGGTTATGAGGAAGGCGGACTTCTTGTCAATAAAATCAGGCAAAAACCATATTCAGTTGTTCTTTTCGATGAAATTGAAAAGGCACATACTTCAGTTTTCGACATTTTCCTGCAAATTCTCGATGAGGGGAAACTTCATGACCGGTTAGGAAAAGAAGGCGATTTTTCAAACGCCATCATATTATTTACTTCCAATATAGGAAGCAAGTATATTGTTGATTCTTTTGAAAAAGGAGAAATTCCGCCTTCTGATAAACTTATGGAAATTATGAGCAATTCCTTTCGTCCTGAATTTCTGGGAAGATTGACTGAAATTGTGCCATTCGGCCCCATTAATAAGGAAAATGTGGTGAAGATATTTGATATCCACATGAAAAGTCTATATAAATCACTGAAAGACAAAGGTATAAGTCTTGATATTGATCAAAATGTGAAAGAGAGACTTGCCATGTCAGGGTTTTCCCCAAAGTATGGCGCAAGGCCTATTGTTGGGATTATCAGAAGCAAGTTACGGCGCCCTCTTTCAAAAATGATTATTGCGGATGAAATCCGGCGGGGATCTGCAGTAAAACTTACACCCGGAGAGGATGGAAATGTGGTTTGGAACATTGTTTAATTTTCAGATAAATTGAAATAAATTTTATTCACTAAATCAAAAATAAAAATGGATACATATGGAATAGGTGGTACTGAAGTGAAAGGAGATGCCAGTGAAGCTATCCTTGAAATACCACAAAACAGGACTCTTATGATTGAAAAACTGACTGCCGAACCACCGGTAAAACCTGAGATTGTTGAAGGTTTGACATGCATTGACGATGTTTTTAACCACTTCAGGCCCGAAATTGATGTCGAATTTGAAGATTCCGAAGGTAAATCAAAGCAAGAAAAGCTTTCTTTTCACAACCTGGCCGATTTTGGTACCAAAGGCATTGTCGCACAAAGTTCCGCATTAAAAGATCTGACGATTCAAAAGGAACAGTATTTCAAAATTATCAAGCAGCTGAAGAGCAACAATCTGCTGCGTAAAGCTCTTGCAAATCCTGAGACACGGCAGGCAATCCTCAATGCAATTTATGCATTGAGTAAAGAGATTGAACAAGCATAATTGATGAACCACAAATATTGAATCACATGGCATTACAGGAAAAATCAAAACAAAACATAGAGCAGTTCAAAGAAAAAGTAGCTGAGAATATCGGCCAGGTTGACAAACCTGAAGAGCTGCTCACAAGTTCAATGAAACAACTGGAAAAAGTTGGTAGCTTCGACATGCTTGAATCTGCGATTGACGGAGTTCAGAATCTGAGTCCCGAAAGGAAAGCCCGCAAAAAGATCTTCCTTACAGAGGCAGCCCGTAAAGGCGAAAGGGAAGAATTAAAAAAGGTGCTGGAATTGTGGGCAGCCGTCCTTAATTCATCAAACGAGATTTCAGAAATGATTGAAAACTGCGATGCCAGTGCAGAAGTCGCAGAAACAACCCTTAAGAAAAACCTTGGTAAAGCAGTGGAGGCTACACGTGATCTGGAAAAATCGTACCGAACAATGGCACTGTTCTTCAAAAATACAGGCAGCAACAAGATAAAAAACGTCAGTTTTATGAATGCCTCCCTTGAACAGCTGAAAGATCTCGACGACACCCGTTTTATTGATTTTATACGTGAAGAACTTGTCAAGAAATACGACAGGCTGGACTTAAGGGAAAACTACAGTATACTTGTTGTGCCCGGCTATCTTGGTTCAAATAAGGTGGTGGAAAAGTGGGCAAAAATTGCAAATGAGAACAAGGTGATGCTTGTTACCGATTTTGAACATCTCGATACACCAGATGATGTTCTGGAACTATTTGAAGCCAGTAACCTGACCGGAGGCGACATGTACCGGTCGAATGTCATGATGACCTGCAACTGGCTGGTAGGACGCGATAAATTCAATGAAATCGATGAGAAGGACGTATTGTATGTTCCACCTTCAGGTGCTTTAGCTGGGACAATCTACCAAACATTGATGTCACAGGTAGCCGCCGGGAAAAAACATGGAAGTATGAGCGAAGTGGATGGCGTTACCTTTAACCTGAAAAAGAGCGAAATCGCCAATCTTGAGAAACTTGGACTTATTCCCATGGTAAACGAATATGGTAAGGTGATGGCTTTTTCAGCCAAAACCCTGTTTAACGGCGATAACCTCGGACTTCAGACCTATTCTGTTGTAAGGGTTTTCGATTATGTAACCAAAGTGCTGATGGATTTCCTGAACCGGAGGGCTTTTGAGAATTTCAATGCGAAGACAAGGAAAGAAATAATGGAGCAGATTGTCCGCTTTCTGGATGGTATAACGGGCCCTGGCAAACTGATTGAAAAATTCTCGGTAGTAAGGTTTGAACAGGACCCTGTTCAAAAAGACCGGATTTACCTTGACATACACATGACACCTTATTTCCCGGCAAAAACCTTTATGATAAAAATGGACGGACAAAAAGGTGATGACGGAAACGAATGGGAAACTGAATATAAACAAAAATAACATTTTTAAAATTGTGCTTCAGATCAGATTCAATGGCATGATTCATAATATTTTCTTCTTAACCAATTAGATATAATTTATTGATTAATAAATGTTTTTTAACCTCAAAAACTAAAGATTATGTCATTTAAAGCAATCTTAAAAGTTGACGGGAAAGACTACAATGTTCTTTCCTGCAATTACAGCATGCATCAGGACTATGATGTAACAGGAAGGCCCTCATCGGTTGCCAGGGGCGGAGTTGTAAACCTGGTGGTTGAATCAACGGATAGCAGCAAATTGTTTGAATGGATGTGCGACAGCTATATGAAAAAAGATGCCACCATCACCTTTAACAAGCGTGAAGAAAATGCCAAACTGAAAGAGCTTGAAATTAAAGAAGCATACATGGTTGGCTACCAGGAGTCATTTGACAGTATTGGGAACGGAGCTATGACCGAATCTATTTCCCTTTCCGCAAAATCCATTAAGATGGGTGACGGAGAACTGCAAAACGAATGGCCAATATAAGTCTTTCAGCTTGCATTTAATTCTCGGGAAATTGAAAATTAGTAAATGCAGTACTGGAGATTGAAATGATTGATCTTCAGGAAAGTTGGATTTTGCATTAAGCTTTATTAAACAATCATTCATAATTTCATGTCATTAACTGCAAGGTTACATATTGAAGGACATAGTCAGAAAGAAAAAGGGATTAAGATACTTTCCTGCGATTTCAGCTTTTCACAGGATGTCGACAACCGGGGAATGGTGGCATCAAAAGTGAGGGCAGGCTTGATAAATGTCACCCTTCCCGGAATTAATGATACAGAAATCCTGGAATGGATGCTGGGTCATGATATCAGGAAAGACGGGAAAATTACTTTTTCCGGCGTGGTTGACACTGGTCCTCATAAATCTGTAGAATTTGAGGATGCTGTTCTGGTCAGCTACCATGAAAGCTTTTCCGACCAGTCAGACATCATTGTTAGCCTGACCATTTCTTCCAGGATAATTAAAGTAACTGGTGTCAGGCACGAAAGCTTTTGGGCACCATCGGGAGATTAAAGAAATATCCGGATAATAATGGCTACTATTATAAAAATAGATATTCAAATCGATGGGAAGCCTCTGAAGGATTTCGAATATGTAACAATCAATGAGGATATTTACGGGATTGACAGGTTTGAAATTACCTGCCGGTATGATGCTGTGGAAAAGCTTGATGGTTTCCTGATAAATAATGCAAAAAAATATCTGGGTTCACAGGTTATCATTCAAATCAAGGTTAAGGTCAGAGATGCTGATAAGGATGTTTTGCTTATTAAGGGTTTTGTGACAGAGATACAGGGATCTCGCAGCGGAATGGAAGACAATGATAAGATCATTATTTCAGGAGGCTCTGAAGAAATCTCATTAACAGGTAAACCCACAAACAGGGTATTTATGGATAAAACCCTTGAAGAGGTTGTAAAAGCAATCTTTAAACCATATCCTGTTAAAACGACAGTAAAGCCGCGTGATAATTTCCGCTACCCTTATATCGTGCAATACGAAGAAAGTGATCTGGAATTTCTTAAAAGGCTTTCCATCAGGTATGGAGAATGGTTTTTTTTCAATGGCGAAAAGATGATTTTCGGGGAATTACCTGAACCAAGAAAGGAGCAAAAGCTTTCAATTGGTTATGATCTGACAGATTTCAATTACCAGTTGAGAGTAAGCCCTGTGAAATTCAGCCTTATGTCGGTTGATCCTGTAAAAACTGATGTTTATCAGTTTAAGTCGGGATCAGGAAAAGCTAATAGCACTCTGAACGATTATGGGAAACATGCCCTTGATAAGTCAAAAGATGTGTATCCTGTTGAAGGGATTCATTATTACAAATCAATGAACGTAGATGAAAATGACTATCAGAAAGCTATCGATAAAGCCGGTGAACGGGATGAGGCAAGCGATGCTTCAAACCTTTCTGATTTATCAGGATCTTCGGTCAATCCATTTCTGACAACGGGGATGTACATAAAGGTTTTTTGCCCCAGTCAGAAACCGGATGATCCGCCTGTTGATTACGGGAGTTATTTAGTTACCTCTGTTCAGCACAGTTTTGATAACCTGCTTACCTACAACAACAGTTTTACAGCCGTCCCGGAAAAAGTAAAAATCCCTGAGAATACAAATCCATATTTTATGAAGGTCGCCCCTGACCAGGTTGGAAATGTTGCAGACAATGAGGATCCGAAGAAGCTTGGCAGGGTACGGATCCATTTTCCCTGGATGGAAAATGACAGGATGATGACGCCCTGGATTAACATGATTACACCATATACACATGAAAATTCGGGAGTTTACTTTGTGCCGGCAAAAAATACAAGAGTATTAGTCGGATTTGAAGGAGGTGATGTAGAAAAACCCTATTGCATCGGAGCCTTGTTCGATGAAACTAAGCCTCCGGATTCAAAATGGGCAGGCGATTACAACAACAAGGATGCTAAAGTTCATGCCATCCGCACGGTGAGCGGCCAAACCATTGAATTGCATGACGAATCCGGCAAAGAAAAAATAAGGATTTACGATACCAACAACAAGAACGAAATCACATTGGATACTGCCAATGGAGAAATTACCATCAAAGCGACTGAAAAGCTGACTATCGAGGCAAAGGAAATTGAAGTTAAGGCCCAGAACGGAATAAAAATGGAAGCCGGTCAGAGCCTGGAACAGAAAGCGATGGATATCAAAACCGAAGCACAGAAAGGACTGGAACAAAAAGCGATGGAAATAAAAACCGAAGCACAGACAACAATTGAAACAAAAGCTACGTCAGTCGAAATTAAGGCCAATGCTTCATTAAAAGCTACGGGAGGTGCCACTGCAGAGGTTTCATCAAGCGGTGTCATGACTGTCAAAGGGAGCGTGGTAATGATAAACTAGGGACAAATCAGAATGTAATTCCTCCTTCCTGTTCTTCTGTCGTAATACCTCGCAGTATAAATCAGGGGATGTTTATCAGTATATATAATTATTACACCAAATCTATTTAATCATGAAACTTTCTCCTTTTGCTTCAGTACTGTGCCAAAGATTTGTACTAAGCGGATTTGATGACCTGAAAGTGAATTCGTTTTTTAAAAAACATCCCAACAGACCAGGACACTTCAAAATAAAATTAGTTCAAGCACCTTTAACTGATGAACAACTGGACAAGTATATTGAATTAATGGAGGATGGATTACGACAAAGAATGAGGGTTGCATTAAAGAATGTTAATATTCCGTACACTCCGGAACGTATAAACGAATTACTATTATTGGTAAAGCAATCAGATATTCTTGCAACAAACGATCAGGAAATTCTGGATCTGGGTTCTTTACTTGTCGAAAAAGCAAGAGCTATGACAATAGTAATATCGGAGAATGCAGAAAAAGAATTCAGGAAACATCCTTCAAGTGAAAATTTTTCAAAGTGGATGGCAACTGTGAAAATGGTTGATGCTATCGGAGCTGAATTGCCTGACAGTTATGCTCCTCCGTTTGGACTTTTATATAATAAGCCATACACGGTTGTAAGCGGTGACTCATTGTCAAAAATCGCCCTCAGGTTCTATGGACATGCAAACTTATGGGACTTCATCTGGCTGAGTAGTGGAGCGAACTTTCATCCTGATCTGATAATTCCGGGGCAAAAACTTTGTTTACCTTGATCTGCTTTTAAAAGAGATATTCATGGCATACAATGCAATTATTGCAAACCCTAAAGGTAATTTTGCTTTAAAAGGTGCATCTGAATTTTACAGTTATTTCCCTCATGATTACAAGATTGAAATCGACTCTGTTAAAGTCTTGGGCAACAATACTTTTCTTGAATTATTAGTGGAGATTAACAATTGTAAAAACAGAGATATTTTAATTGTGTCTCATGGAAATCTAAAACAGGGTTTGAATTCTTTTAATTTTAATCTTGAAAAAAAAGTTGTTTCCTATCGGGGAATGTTCTGGATGTTGCTTTACATCAAAATCACTGAAACATATAATGCATTAATAACTGAAAAAAATCCTGAAGTTTGGGTTGATAAACTTAAGTTTATCAAATATACCTATAACGCAAGTACTGTTGAAAAGGCCGCATACGAGTTAGCGAATATTAACACACCATCATATTCAAATATTATAATTGAGAAACTTAAAGATAAAGTAGCTTTTCTAAAAGAGTTGATTAGTGATAAAGAAGTAGATGAAAGTACTAAGGCTGATTATGCTAAATTGATAATTGATTTGTTCACAGAATATGTACACAATTGGCAAAGAATTATTTTAGACAACAGATTGTTTATTTCTGAAACAATAATGAATGATTATACTATTCAATTCCGTAAAATTAACTCAGATAGAATAAATAATCTGGCAATACGCGGCTGTAATATTGGTAGGGACAAAAATCTCTTATATATTTTCAGTGTCTTTTTTAGTGCAAATTGTGTAAATGCTCCTAAAATCAAAATTTTATTTGGATTTGCAGACACAATTATTCAGCAAAAGCAAAATGATTTACAGAAAGAAATGTTAGGTTCATTAAGAAAAGTAGCAATCAGGAATAGGAAAAAAGTAGGTCACTCATTTGGATATCTTGAACTCGCAGGATCAAAAAAAAGGAAACAAACATCAGCAATTTATTATCATCCAGAAAATTACGCTGTAAATAAAGACGAGGTCCTTTTTTTAAAACACAATGGTCAGGATGGACATAAAATCTTAATTATTGCTGAACATATGGATATTGTATTGGAATTTTTTACAAAAAAATACGGGAATATAGCTCCAAATAAAAAATTTGAAATTCAAACTATAAATAAACGGGGATTTATACGAAAAGTATTACCGATTTACTTTATCCCCGGCACATACCCAATAGTGTTCCCTCAGGATAATAAATTCTTTGATTATCTCGAAACATTTAAATTACAAAATCCACCTATTTCCTGCGGAAATATAAAAGCTCCAAATAATTGTGAAAATAAGCGAATAATTAAGAAATTTGAACATCGATGGGGACTGTAGTCACATATAATTATGCATTAGAGTAGATTAGTGATGGGGAGAATATTACGATAATTCATCAAATCAACAAAAGCAAAGTAGGGACTATCCCTTTGGATAGAAGCAACGAAATAAGGTAGATTAACTTGTAGAACGAATATACGGAGTTACGGCTCATTTAAATTAAGTTGTAATAAATTCTCACTTCTACTAACAAGGTTATGTTAACCATTCGAAAAGAACAAATCAGGGTGTTTGATGAAATGGCAATGAAGCAATTCATTGAAAGAATGGTAATTCATGTAAGAAAGCATTTCCCCGAAGAAAGCAAATCAATGGATGGTGAACAATTGAAAAACCATATTCGTGATGTAATTCCTGTGGCAAAAAAATATGGGTTGGTTTCTGAGAGGGATATATGCAAATACATAAATTTATCGATGTTTTATGGAACCGGTTTCGATAAAAAACCTGAAAATGATTGGATGGCCAGAATGTTAATGGATAGCAGTGAACCTAATCCAAGTATCCGGATCAGAAAATTATACAAGGAAGTACTTAATCGTTTAAAGGAAAAGACAGAATAAGAACTGTTAAATGACCGCAAATTCCGATAGCAGCCTGCAAAGCAGCGGCGATGCAGCAAACAGCAACAGTCCAAAAACTGCTGGAAGTGCTAAGCAATCATGTGATTTTCACTTTGTTGAAATTGAGCTGGTTGGGGAAGATGGGAAAGGAGTGGCTGGTGTTGAGTATTTACTTGAGTTGCCTGATGGGACTGAAATCAGTGGTTCTACCAATTCATTAGGCTTAATTCGGATAGATGGAATAGATTCTGGTAATTGTCAGATTACTTTGCCAAAATTGGATAAAGAAGCCTGGGAAGTGCTTAAGGAATAAAGATTTTAGAAATGCCGGAATACACTGTAAAACAGGGAGACTGTATAAACAGTATTGCTTATGAATTTGGATTTTTTCCTAATACTATATGGAATCATCCAAAGAATGCTTCTTTAAAAGAATTGCGGAAAGATTCAGGCATTTTATTTGAAGGAGATAAAGTTTTTGTTCCTG
>Ga0154631_1068_pt6 | contig 15462 bp, 29 predicted proteins | sample Rifle2008BG13ft_FD_116060 | JGI IMG/M metagenome (GOLD analysis project Ga0154631, IMG submission 116060) | Bacteroidetes bacterium RBG_13_42_15 | reverse complement strand
CTTTAGTGCTTTTGCCTTAGCAACAGTGGTGGTGATCCTTTTATGAAGGATCAGCGAAACAGCCATATTGGAGATCATCGATTTCCTGTGTGAACTTGTTCTTCCAAGATGGTTAATAACTCTTTGATGTCGCATTTCTCTTTATCCTTAACCAGTTTTCAATTAATCTTTGTCCAATTTATACTTGCTGACATCCATTCCGAATGACAAACTCATTGATTCAAGCAGCTCGTCAAGCTCCGTAAGGGATTTCTTCCCGAAATTCCTGAATTTAAGAAGGTCATTCTTATTGAATTTAACAAGATCTCCAAGTGTTTCAACTTCTGCAGCTTTAAGGCAGTTGAGAGCCCTTACTGAAAGGTCAAGATCGATCAGTTTGGTTTTCAGAAGCTGTCTCATATGCAGTACTTCCTCATCAAACTCCTCATTTGCCAGCTTATCATCCGAGTCGAGAGTGATCTTTTCATCTGAAAAAAGCATAAAGTGATAAATCAGTATCTTAGCTGCTTCTTTCAATGCTTCTTTCGGGTGAATTGATCCATCCGTTTCAATTTCAAGCAGAAGTTTTTCATAGTCAGTTTTTTGTTCAACGCGGAAATTTTCGACAGAGTACTTCACATTTCTTACAGGTGTGAAAATTGAATCGATCGCTATCAGCCCAAATTCACTGTCGACCGGCTGATTCTCCTCTGCCGGGACATATCCCCTTCCTTTACTTATGGTAAATTCCATCTGCAATTTTACATCAGGTTCCATCCTGAAAATAACCAGGTCGGGATTAAGGACTTCGAAGCTGCTAAGCACGCTGTTCAGGGCACCGGCTTTAAATACTTCCTGACCATTGATTTTGATCAATATCTTTTCATGATCAACATCTTCAACTGTCCGCTTAAACCGGACCTGTTTCAGGTTCAGGATGATTTCGGTCACATCTTCGATAACACCTGTGATGGTAGAGAACTCATGGTCGATACCTTCGATCTTTACTGTGATGATAGCAAAACCTTCAAGCGAAGAGAGAAGGATCCTTCTCAGAGCATTACCGACAGTAATGCCATAGCCGGGTTCAAGAGGTCGAAATTCAAATTTGCCGAATCTGTCGTTTGCTTCCAGCATTATTACTTTATCAGGCTTCTGGAATGATAAAATGGCCATAGGATTTATCTTATAAGATTATTTTGAATACAATTCAACTATTAATTGTTCCTTGATGTCTTCAGGAATATCTGTTCGCTCAGGTACATTCATGAACTTACCTGCCATTTGTGTTTCGTCCCACTCGAGCCATGGAAGCCTGGAGTATTTCCTGGTTGTCATCGAATCGACTATTGATTCGAGAGATTTGGATTTTTCACGGACTCCGATTATGTCACCTGGTCTCAGCTGACATGAAGGAACATTTACTACCCCACCATTCACGGTTATGTGCCTGTGCGATACAAGCTGGCGTGCACCAGCCCTGGTAGGAGCCAGTCCGAAACGGTAAACCACGTTATCGAGACGTGCTTCAAGCATCTGAAGAAGCACTTCACCTGTAACTCCTTTGCTTCTTGAGGCTTTCTCAAAGGTATTGCGGAATTGTCTCTCGAGTATTCCGTAGGTGTATTTTGCCTTTTGCTTCTCTCTCAGCTGAAGTCCGTATTCTGAAGTCTTTTTCCTTTTCTTATTCATGCCATGCTGACCTGGTGGGAAATTCTTCCTGTCGAGGTTTTTATCGGGGCCGTAAATAGGATCTCCGAATTTTCTTGCGATTCTTGATTTTGGGCCAATATATCTTGCCATCGTGCTTTTATTTTAAACTTTCAAATTATCTGTTCCGTCACAAATTATACTCTTCTTCTTCCGGGTGCACGGCAACCATTATGAGGCATCGGAGTAACATCAATAATTTCGGTGACCTCAATGCCGACATTGCTTATTGATCTTATAGCAGATTCACGGCCGGATCCGGGTCCTTTCACATATACTTTCACTTTTCTCAGGCCAAGATCGTATGCAACTTTTCCGCATTCTTCTGATGCCATCTGGGCGGCATAAGGAGTGTTTTTCTTGGATCCTTTAAACCCCATTTTACCGGCTGATGCCCATGATATGACCTGGCCTGAATTATTCGTCAGCGTTATAATGATATTATTGAATGATGAATGAACATGAGCCTGACCTGTCGGTTCAACCTTAACGATCCTTTTCTTCAATGCTCCGGTTTTCTTTGCCATATTCTATTTATTTAGTAGCTTTTTTCTTGTTTGCAACAGTTTTCTTTCTCCCTTTCCGGGTTCTGGCATTGTTCTTTGTACTTTGTCCTCTGACAGGCAGACCGAGTCTGTGACGGACTCCGCGGTAACAACCGATATCCATTAACCTCTTGATATTCAGCTGTGTATCAGAACGAAGCTCTCCTTCAAGCTTGAAGTTGTCGTTCAGTATACGGCGGATGGAATTTATCTGTTCATCGGTCCACTCCTGAACCTTTGCATTCCTGTCAACGCCAGCTTCATCAAGTACCTTCTGAGCAGTACTCTTCCCCACTCCATAGATATAGGTGAGGCCGATTTCGCCTCTTTTGTTTCTTGGTAGATCAACACCTACAATTCGTGCCATATATTAATTTTCTTAAATGAGTTGCAAAATTAAATAATTTATCCCTGTCTCTGTTTGAACTTTGGGTTTTTCTTGCTTATAACATAAATGCGCCCCTTACGCCTGACTATTTTACAGTCAGCGCTGCGCTTTTTGACAGATGCTCTTACTTTCATTATTTAAATATTTCTTATTTATATCTGAATGTTATTCTCCCTTTTGTAAGGTCATATGGGGACATCTCAACTTTCACCTTATCCCCGGGAAGAATTTTAATATAGTGCATTCTCATTTTCCCTGAGATATGGGCAGTTATCACATGTCCGTTTTCGAGCTCTACTCTGAACATTGCATTGGAAAGAGCTTCGATGATAGTACCGTCCTGTTCGATTGATGCTTGTTTCGACATACGATTACATTTTATTTAAGGCTTCTTCAATAAATTCAAATGTTGTTAATACATCTGCTCTTCCCCTGTTGACCGCCACAGCATATTCAAAATGTGCTGATGGCTTTCCGTCAATTGTCTTTATTGTCCATCCGTCCCTCATCTGCACTGTTTCCTTTTCTCCAAGATTGATCATAGGTTCGATACAGATCACGAGTCCCTGTTCCATTTTCGGACCAGTTCCTCTTTTCCCGTAATTTGGTACTTCGGGAGGTTCGTGAAGCCTTTTTCCCAGCCCATGGCCAACAAGTTCCCTGACCACCGAATATCCTCCGCTTTCGGCTTTGTTCTGCACCGCCCATGAGATATCGCCAATCCTGTTCCCTGCAACTGCTTCTTTAACACCATCCTCCAGCGATTCTTTGGTACAGATAAGAAGACGGCTGATCTCCTCGTCAATTTCCCCTACGGCAAATGTATATGCACTGTCACCATACCATCCGTTCAGAATCACTCCGCAGTCGATTGAGACTATGTCCCCTTCTTTCAGAACGTAATCTGACGGTATCCCATGAACCACTGTGTCATTGACAGATGTGCAGAGTGTGCCGGGAAAACCTCCGTACCCTTTGAATGCAGGTGCTCCTCCATTTTCACGTATAAAAGTCTCGGCAAAACTATCGAGATAAAGAGTAGTGATCCCCGGCCTGATAAGCAAAGCAATTTCCCCAAGTGTGCGCGACACAAGCAGATTGCTCTCTTTCAACAATCCTATCTCTTCATCAGTTTTTAAATACAACATCAAAGAACGCTAAACATTTTATATCGACGTCGTTGCGCCTGATCTCCCCTTAACACGGCCCGATTTCATAAGACCGTCGTAATGACGCATCAGCAGATGACTTTCTATCTGTTGAAGCGTATCGAGTACAACCCCGACAAGAATTAGCAGAGATGTGCCTCCGTAAAACTGGGCAAACTGGGGTGATACGCTGAATTTCACGGCTATAGCCGGCAGAATGGCAATAATTGCAAGGAAGATGGAACCTGGCAGTGTTATCCTCGACATTATAGTATCGAAAAACTCAACAGTTTTTCTTCCTGGTTTAATCCCAGGTATAAAACCACCGTTTTTCTTCATGTCTTCCGCCATCTGCACCGGATTTATTGTGATAGCCGTGTAGAAGTATGTGAACAGAACTATCAGGATGCCGGTAACTAAATTATACAAGAATCCATACATATTTGAAAAAGCCACCACAAAGCCGGAACTGGAATTGGAATAACCAGCAATAATGATTGGCAGCATCATAATTGCCTGGGCAAAAATGATAGGCATAACTCCGGCAGCATTTACCTTAAGGGGAATATACTGACGCACACCGCCATATTGCTTATTGCCTACGATCCTCCGTGCATACTGAACAGGAACACGCCTTGTTCCCTGTACCAGCAGTATTGTGCCAAGGACAACAACAAATAATAATACTATCTCGACTATAAGTGCGATAGGTCCACCGAGGCCATTAAGCCTTGTTCCTGCCTCAAAAATGAAATTCTGGGGCATCCTGGCAACAATACCTATCATTATTATAAGGGATATCCCATTACCTATGCCTTTATCGGTGATCTTCTCCCCGAGCCACATCACGAACATTGTCCCGGCAGTAAGGATCACCACCGATGAGAATTTAAAGAAGAACCCTGACAGGACAAATGCTGTCGGAGGCAGTTGTGCCGAAAGGTTTATAAGATATGTAGGAGCCTGCAGTATCAGAATACCCACAGTAAGATACCTGGTGTACTGATTCATTTTCCTTCTGCCGCTTTCTCCTTCTTTCTGCAATTTCTGGAAATAAGGAAAGACAATACCAAGAAGCTGAACCACAATTGAAGCTGAAATATAGGGCATGATACCCAGGGCAAAAATAGAAGCCTGCGAAAATGCACCTCCCGAAAACATATCGAGCAGTCCCATTATACCGGTAGATGTCTGGGATTTCAGGGCTCCCAGCTGGGAAGGATCAATCCCGGGCAGTGAAACATATTTGCCCAGACGGTATAATGCAATAATGGCAAGAGTATAGAGCAACCTGGCGCGAAGATCCTCTATCTTGAATATGTTTTTTATTGTTTGAAAAAGTCTCATTAACTTAAAGTTTTACGACAGTACCCTTCTTTGCTTCAATTGCTTCCACCGCTGATTTACTGAATGCATGAGCATGAACCTCGAGACTTCTTTCAAGAGTTCCCTTCCCAAGAATTTTGACAAGGTCATTTTTTGAAATCAGTCCGGCTTTTGCAAGAATCTCCGGATCAATTTTTTCCAGATTATTTTTTTCTGCCAGGTTCTGCAGCGTAATAATATTTATTGCCTTATACTCCCTCCGATTGATATTTTTAAAGCCATATTTCGGAACACGACGCTGAAGCGGCATCTGACCACCTTCAAAACCTATTTTCTTACTATTCCCTGACCGTGATTTTGCACCTTTATGCCCTCTTGTCGAGGTCCCTCCTCTTCCGGAACCCTGTCCGCGGCCAAGACGCCTGCTTTTTTTTACTGATCCCTTGGCAGGTTTTAAATTACTTAGATCCATTACTTGTTATATAATATCGTTTATACCTTAAATGTTCTCAACTTTTACCAGATGTCTTACCTTTTCAACCATTCCCAGTATCTGGGGTGTGGCTTCATGCTCAACACTGTGGTTCAGTTTATGGATTCCCAATGCCTCAAGAGTTCTTTTCTGCCTTTCGGATTTCCCGTTTTTGCTTTTTACCTGGGTTATGCGAATTTTTGCCATTGTTGTTTACTTTACTAGCCGTTAAAAACTTTATCCAGAGAAATACCTCTGTGCTCAGCAACAGAGAGTGCATCACGCATTTCGAGAAGAGCAGCGAATGTCGCCTTTACAAGGTTGTGGGGATTCGATGAACCTTTTGATTTGGCAAGCACATTCTTCACTCCGACGCTTTCAAGAACAGCACGCATAGCTCCTCCTGCCTTTACACCAGTACCAGGGGTTGCCGGTTTGATAAACACCTTGGCACCTCCAAATTTTGCGACCTGTTCATGAGGGATAGTACCATTTATCACAGGCACTTTTATCAGGTTCTTTTTCGCATCTTCGATACCTTTTGCTATAGCTGTTGTCACTTCGCTGGCTTTTCCAAGCCCGTGCCCAACTATTCCATCTTCATTCCCGACAACAACAATAGCCGAAAAACTGAAGGTGCGTCCACCCTTGGTGACTTTTGTCACTCTCTGGATGCTAACGAGCCTGTCCTTAAGGTCGAGATCGCTGGTTTTTACTTTTCTTATGCCGTTTCCCATATTATCAGAATTTTAAACCGCCTTCGCGGGCTGCTTCAGCCAATGATTTTACTCTGCCATGATATTTATATCCGCTCCTGTCGAAAACAATATTCTCGATGCCTTTTTCTTTACACCTGTTTGCAAGAGACTTTCCGACGAGCTTCGCCTGTTCAGTTTTCTTAATTCCCGTATTCCCGGCAATTTCCTTTTCTTTGGAGCTGACAGACAGAAGGGTAACTCCCTTAAGGTCGTCAACCAGCTGAACATAAATCTGTTTATTGCTGCGGAACACTGCAAGACGGGGTTTTTCTGCTGTTCCGCTTATCTTTTTCCGGATCCTCAACCGGATCCGTGATCTTTTTTCCAGTTTGCTTAAAGCCATGATTATTTGATTTTACCCGGATTATACACTAGCCGACTTACCAGCTTTTCTTCTGAGCTGTTCTCCGACAAATTTTATTCCTTTTCCCTTATAGGGCTCAGGCGGACGGAGTGACCTTATTTTTGCTGCCACATGACCAACAAGCTGCTTATCCATACTCGTCAGAGTAATTACCGGATTGCTTCTTCTCTCGGTTTTTGTTTCAATTTTCACTTCGTCAGGAAGCTGCATTATTATTTCGTGGGAATAGCCCAGGCTCATTTCGAGCAGTTGTCCTTTTGCTTCAGCACGGTACCCGACGCCTACAAGCTCAAGTTCCTTTTTAAATCCCTGGGATACACCAACTACCATATTTGCCAGAAGTGCCCTGTAAAGACCATGCAGTGATTTATGATTTTTCGATTCTGAAGGTCTGTTTAGTACTATAGTGTTGTCGACCACTTCAATTTTCAGGTCCTTACTGATGCTCTGTTTCAGCTCACCCAACGGCCCTTTCACAATTACCTCATTGGCATCACTGATATTTACAGTTACGCCTTTGGGCAAATCAACAGGTAATTTTCCTATTCGTGACATTTAACTATCCTCCTTATTAGTAAACAAAACATAATACTTCACCACCAATATTCTCTTTCTTTGCCTCTTTGTCAGTCATCAGTCCCTTCGATGTTGAAATAATTGCTATCCCCAGTCCGTTAAGAACTCTTGGCATATCATCAACGCCAACATACTGCCTGAGACCCGGGCGACTGGCCCTCTCTATCTTTTTAATTGCAGGCTTTTTGCTCTTTGGATTATATTTCAGAGCAATTTTCAGGACACCCTGCTTATTTTCTCCATCAACCTCCTTATAGCTAAGAATATACCCCTTCTCAAACAAAATCCTGGCAATCTCCTTTTTAAGATTGGATGCTGGTGCTTCCACTACCTTATGGCCGGCAAGAATGGCATTTCTTATTCTGGTCAGTAAATCTGCAATCGGATCAGTCATCTCTTATTCTTTAAAATAGTTAATAATCATATTCATTTTACCAGCTGGCCTTCTTAACACCCGGGATAAGTCCGAAGGATGCCATTTCCCTGAAGGTAATCCTGCTGATTCCGAACTGCCTCATGTATCCTCTGGATCGCCCTGTAATCTTACAGCGGTTATGCATTCTGTTGGGATTTGAGTTGCGCGGGAGACGGCTTAATCCGATATAATCACCATCGGCTTTAAGTTTTGCTCTCCGTGCCGAGTATTTCGCAGTCAGTCTTGCGCGTTTCACCTCGCGGGCTATCATCGATATCTTAGCCATATAATCAGTTTTTAATATTTTTAAAAGGTAATCCAAAATGCTTTAAAAGTGCCAGAGCTTCTTCATCGGTATTAGCTGAAGTAACGAAAGTAACCTGAAGGCCCATGATCTTTGCAATCTTATCAAGGTCTATCTCAGGGAAAATGATCTGTTCGGTAATACCCAGCGTATAATTACCCCGTCCGTCAAGTTTGGAACTGATTCCCTTAAAGTCACGGATCCTGGGCAAAGCAACGCAGACGAGTCTTTCAAGGAATTCATACATCCGGTCTTTGCGTAACGTAACCATTACACCAATGGGCATATGCCTTCTCAGCTTGAAGTTTGAAATATCTTTTGATGAATAGGTCTGAACAGCTTTCTGCCCTGCTATATCTGATAATTCCTTAACACTGAATTCAAGCAGTTTTTTGTCAGCTATTGCCTGCCCCACCCCCTGATTGAGAATAATCTTCTCCAACCTGGGAACCTGCATTACGGTCTTATAGCCGAATTCCTTCATTAATGCAGGGACAACCTCTTCTTTATATCTGGTTTTCAATACAGGTGTATACATTATTTTATCTCCTCTCCTGATTTTTTCGAATAACGAACTAATTTATTTTTGCTGTTAAGCTTTCTGCCAATACGTGAAGGCTTTCCTGATGCGGGATCGATAAGCATAAGGTTTGAAATATGAATCGGAGCTTCCTTCTTCAGGATACCACCCTGAGGTGATTTTGCATTTGGCTTAGTGTGTTTTGAAACTGTATTCACTCCCTCCACAATAGCCTTGTTCTTGTCCCTTTTAACCTCAAGCACTCGCCCTTTCTGTCCCTTGGATTCACCTGTCATTACCATAACAGTGTCTCCTTTCCTGATATGTAGTTTCTTTTGCATTGCTTTTGATTTATATATTATAGAACTTCAGGTGCAAGAGAGACAATCTTCATATACTTTTCACGCAGTTCTCTTGCAACCGGGCCGAAAATACGTGTACCCCTGACCTCATTCAGGTTGTTAAGCAAAACCACGGCGTTATCATCAAACCTGATATATGACCCGTCAGCACGACGAATTTCCTTTGTAGTCCGTACAACAACGGCTTTGCTTACTGTGCCTTTTTTAGCTTCACCCGAAGGAAGGGCGCTCTTGACACTGACAACAATTTTGTCACCGATTGTTGCATATCTCTTTTTACTGCCTCCCAGCACCCGGATACATAATACCTCCTTGGCGCCTGAGTTATCGGCTACTGTTAACCTGCTTTCCTGCTGTATCATGACTACTTAGCTCTTTCGATTATTTCAACCAATCTCCAGGTTTTGTTTTTACTCAGAGGCCTGGTCTCCGAGATACGTACTGTATCACCTATATTGCATGAATTCTCCTCATCGTGGGCCATCAGCTTCTTTGTCCTGTTCACAAATTTGCCATAGATGGGATGTTTTACTTTCCTTTTAATGGCCACAACTATCGATTTATCCATCTTGTTGCTGACAACAATACCGATTCGTTCTTTTCTTATTTTCCTTTCCATCGCTGATCTAGCTTTTAGATTTTTCATTTAATTCCCTGTAGCGCAGTTCTGTCAGCAAACGTGCAATTGTCAGTTTCACCTGTTTGATCTTTTGAGGATTATCCAGAGGTGTTATTGCATGGTTAAGCTTCATGCGGACAAGCATAGTCCTTTCGGTATCTATCCTTTCAAGCAGATCCGATGTGCTTAATTCCTTTATTTCTGAAGTTTTCATCTGTGTCGTTATTTTATTCCTGTACGTAATCGGTCCTTATAACGAATTTTGTTGTGATCGGAAGCTTCTGGGCTCCAAGCCTGAGAGCTTCTTTGGCAACATCATACGGTACTCCTTCTGCTTCAATAAGTATCCTGCCCGGTGTAACAGGCACTACAAAACCTTCAGGTGCCCCTTTTCCTTTGCCCATACGGACCTCTGCAGGCTTCTTGGTAATAGGTTTGTCGGGAAATACCCTTATCCAGAGCTGGCCTTCACGTTTCATATGCCGTGTAACAGCCTGACGGGCAGCTTCAATCTGTCTCCCTGTGATCCAGGCCTGCTCCAATGCTTTTATGCCAAATGACCCGAATGCAAGCTGGTTGCCTCTTTGAGCATTACCCTTCATTTTCCCTTTCTGGGCTCTCCTGAATCTGGTCCTTTTTGGTTGTAACATGACTCAAATATGTTAATAAATTATGTACTCTCTTTAAACTTACTTCTTAGCCTTACGCTTGAGGCTTTTGCTTTTTGCGTTTCGTGCACCAATGTTAGGGCTGAGGTCTCTTTTTCCGTAGACTTCACCATTGCATATCCAGACTTTGATTCCGATAAGCCCGACCTTCGTATGTGCTTCGGCCAGAGCATAATCAATATCGGCACGCAGGGTATGAAGAGGGATCCTGCCTTCCTTATATGTTTCACTTCTTGCCATTTCAGCGCCTCCGAGGCGACCTGAAATAACGACTTTAATACCTTCGGCACCCATCCTCATAGTTGATGCGATCGACATCTTGATTGCACGGCGGTATGAGATCTTGCCCTCAAGCTGACGGGCTATATTGTTCCCGACAATATTGGCATCAAGCTCGGGCCGCTTTACTTCAAAGATGTTAATCTGAACTTCTTTCTTGGTTATCTTCTTGAGTTCCTCCTTCAGCTTGTCAACCTCCTGTCCGCCTTTGCCTATGATTATACCCGGACGTGCAGTATTAACAGTAACTGTAATAAGTTTGAGGGTTCTTTCAATAATTATCTTTGAGATACTTGCCTTCGCAAGCCTGGCGTTCAAATATTCCCTGATCCTGGTATCTTCAACCAGCTTGCCGGAAAAGTCCTTTCCTCCAAACCAGTTTGAATCCCATCCTTTGATAATACCTAACCTGTTACCTATCGGATTTGTTTTTTGTCCCATCTAATCTATTTTGATGTATTTTCAACTTCCTTACTCAAACTGTCGAGAACCAGGGTCACATGGTTTGATCTCTTTCTGATCCTGTAAGCTCTGCCCTGAGGAGCTGTCTGCAATCTTTTTAAAGAACGCCCGCTGTCAACGCTGATCTCTTTAACATAAAGGTTACTTTCCTCAACTCTGACACCCTCATTTTTTGACTGCCAGTTGGAGATAGCCGAGAGAAGAAGCTTCTCGAGTCTGCGCGATGCCTCCTGAGGACTGAATTTCAGCACATCAAGCGCCTTGTTCACTTCCATGCCGCTTATCAGACCTGTCATGAGCCTCATTTTACGGGGCGATGTAGGACAGTTCCTGAGAATTGCACGGTACCTGTTTTTTGCATCTTCCTTTCGCTGTTCCGCTGTATTTCTTTTTCTTGCACCCATTTTTAAATATTTTTCAGTATTACATTACTTCTTACTTGTTTCCTGAGTGACCTCTGAATGTACGGGTAGGAGCAAATTCTCCAAGCTTATGGCCAACCATGTTTTCAGTAATGTAAACGGGTATAAATTTATTTCCGTTATGAACTGCTATAGTATGTCCGACAAAGTCAGGTGAAATAACAGATCTCCGCGACCATGTTTTGAGAACTGATTTCTTTTGTCCCTGGTTCATTTCAAGGATCCTCTTTTCCAGCCTGTATTCAATGAAAGGACCTTTTTTAATTGATCTGCTCATAATATATCAGTTATTTTTTCCTTCTTTCAATAATATGTTTGGCAGAGTATTTCTTCCTGTCGCGGGTTTTAAATCCTTTTGCAGGAATCCCTCTGCGTGATCTGGGATGACCGCCTGAAGCTCTTCCTTCTCCACCGCCCATCGGGTGATCGACCGGGTTCATTGCGACGCCTCTGACTCTTGGACGGCGACCCTGCCAGCGGGAACGGCCTGCCTTGCCTGATTTTTCAAGGTTATGATCGGGATTTGAAACTGTACCTATCGTGGCACGGCATGTGGTCAGAACCATCCTGGTTTCACCTGAAGGAAGCTTGATGGTTGCATATTTCCCTTCACGTGCTGAAAGCTGGGCGTATGTTCCGGCACTTCTTGCAAGAGCTCCGCCTTTGCCGGGCTTAAGCTCAATATTATGCACAACCGTACCAAGCGGAATATCATTGAGGAACATTGTATTCCCGATCTCCGGGGTTGCATCCTTCCCTGACATGATTTTCTGACCCACCTTAAGTCCTACCGGAGCAACTATATATCTTTTTTCTCCATCCTCATAAACAACGAGAGCAATTCTTGATGATCTGTTGGGATCATACTCAATTGCCCTTACCGTTGCATGCATGCCATCTTTTTCCCTGAGAAAATCGATGACCCTGTACATCTGTTTGTGACCGCCGCCGATGTACCTCATAGTCCTTCTGCCGTTAACGTTCCTTCCTCCCGATTTTCTGAGCGGTCGAAGCAAGGATTTCTCCGGCGCAGCCTTTGTGATGCTATCAAAAGCGCTGATGATTTTGTTTCTCTGACCTGGCGTTACAGGTTTGATTTTTCTGACTGCCATACTGGTTGTTAAATATTGCTATAGAAATCAATTTTGTTTCCTTCAGCCAGGGTAACAACTGCTTTTTTCACAGCAGAGGTTTTCCCTACAAGAAAGCCTGACTTTGTATTCCTGGTTTTTACTTTCCCGGCATATCTCATCGTATTTACTGAATCGACTGTTACGCCATACAACTCCTCGACAGCTTTCCTTATCTGCAGCTTATTCGCATTTCTGGCAACGACAAATCCATAGCGGTTGAATTTATCACCCTGACTTGTCATCTTTTCCGTTACGATAGGTTTAAGCAAAATATTCATTACTCAAAATTTACTGGTTTTCAAAAGTTGCCTGTAAAGCGTCAACTGCACTCTCCACAAGTACAAGAGTCGATGCCTTCATTATCTTGTAAGTGCTTAATTCTCCAGCTGTTACAACATCAACCCCTTGTACATTTCGGGATGACAAATATATGTTTTTATTTTGTTCCGGTAAAACAAATAATGATTTTTTATTGGCAATATTGAGGTTACTGCCCATTTTCACCATTTCTTTTGTTTTCGGAGCTTCGAATGAGAAGTCTTCCAGAACAATAATATTGTTTGCCGATGCCTTGTATGAAAGGGCCGATTTTCGTGCAAGCTGTTTAAGCTTTTTATTAAGCTTGAAGCCGTAGAATCTTGGTTCCGGACCAAATACCCGACCTCCTCCCCGGAACAGGGGATTCTTTATGCTTCCGGCACGTGCCGTACCGGTTCCTTTCTGCCTCTTTATCTTCCTGGTACTTCCCGCCACTTCACCACGCTGTTTGGATTTATGTGTTCCCTGCCTCTGATTTGCAAGGAATTGCTTTGTATCCAGATAAATGGCGTGGTCATTTGGTTTAATTCCGAAAATAGAATCGTTAAGATTAACTTTTCTTCCGGTTTCTTTACCGTCAATATTAAGAATTGCTAATTCCATTATTTTGTAATTATTACGTAACCACCATTAGGACCGGGAACTGATCCCTTGACTATAATTAAATTACTCTCTGCCAGAAGTTTTATTATTCTCATGCTTATTGACATGACTTTTTTCACGCCCATGTGTCCTGCCATTCTCATGCCGGGCAGCACCCTTGACGGGAATGATGAAGCTCCCAGAGAACCTGGTGCCCTTCCCCTGTTATGCTGGCCGTGGGTCTGACCGCCTACACCGCTAAAACCATGACGTTTTACCACACCCTGAAAACCTTTACCTTTGGACCAGCCTCTTACATCGACCCAGTTATCAGGTCTGAAAAGCTCAGCGGTAAGCACTTCGCCTTCCTTTACCTGGCCTTCAGCAAATCCTGTAAATTCTATGAGTTTTCTTTTAGGTGTCGTGTTGACCTTTTTGAAATGTCCCGATTCAGCTTTTGTTGTGTGCTTCTCCTTTTTTTCATCGAACCCAAGCTGGACTGCGAAGTAGCCATCTTTATCAACGGTTTTTATCTGGGTAACAACACATGGTCCTGCCTGCAGTACAGTACAAGGAATATTCTTTCCGTCCTCAGCGAATACGGAGGTCATTCCTACCTTTTTTCCAATTAATCCCTGCATTTCTTTATTACTTTACTGGTTTCACACTTTTATTTCTACTTCTACCCCGCTTGGAAGCTCAAGCTTCATTAAAGCATCAATCGTTTTTGGCGTTGAGCTGTAAATATCAAGCAGCCGTTTATAAGATGAGAGCTGAAACTGTTCTCTTGCTTTTTTGTTTACAAACGGGGAACGAAGAACCGTATAAATCTTTTTATGTGTCGGAAGCGGAATGGGACCACTTACAACTGCACCAGTTGATTTAACTGTTTTTACAATCTTCTCTGCGGACTTATCCACAAGATTATGATCGTAAGACTTCAGTTTGATACGAATTTTCTGACTCATTTTCTTTAAAGAATTTTTCCTTTGGTAATTTCTACAATTCTGTTTGCTATTTCTTCAGGCACCTCTTCATAATGAGAAAACTCCATGGTAGAAGTTGCTCTTCCTGAGGTAAGGGTTCTCAGTACGGTGACGTAACCGAATTTCTCGGCCAGAGGTACCTTCGCTTTTACAACCCGTGAACCTGCTTTCGATTCCATACCTTCCACCTTGCCTCTTCTCCTGTTGAAATCGCTAATAACATCACCGACATATTCTTCAGGGGTTACCACCTCTGTTGACATTATAGGTTCAAGAATCACCGGATTACATTTCCCGGCATATTTTCTGAATGCCTGCTTGGCGGCAATTTCAAACGAAAGGGCATCGGAATCGACCGGATGGTACGAACCGTCTTTAAGTATTACTTTCAGGCTTTCGAGGGGGAATCCTGCAAGAGGTCCGTTCGACATTGCCTCACGGAATCCCTTTTCAACAGCAGGTATGAATTCCTTGGGAATATTTCCTCCCTTCACCTGGTTTACAAACTCAAGTCCCCTGACACTATTATCAGCTGGCATCAGCGCAACGTATATATCGGCAAATTTACCTCTGCCACCTGTCTGTTTTCTGAATATCTCCCGGAATTCAGCACCTGTAGTTATAGCCTCTTTATAAGCAACCTGAGGAACACCCTGATTGCATTCGATTTTGAATTCTCTTTTCAGCCGGTCAATAAGTATCTCCAGATGCAATTCGCCCATACCATTAATAATGGTCTGACCGCTGTCAGGATCAATTCTTACCTGGAATGTAGGATCTTCTTCAGCCAGCTTGTTGAGTGCAAGGGACAGTTTATCGACATCAGCCTGGGTCTTGGGTTCAATTGCTATACCAATAACCGGTTCCGGAAAATCCATCGATTCAAGCACTATCGGCTTATGGATCGAACACAGAGTATCTCCGGTTTTAAGATCTTTAAATCCGACCCCGGCACAAATATCGCCCGCTGAAATACTCTCCTTCGGATTTTGTTTATTTGCATGCATCTGGAAAAGACGGTTGATCCGTTCCCTTTTCCCTGTTCTGGTATTCAGAACCGTATCCCCTGCATGAAGCACACCAGAATAGACACGAAGAAATACAAGCCTGCCTACGAAAGGATCGG
>Ga0154631_1169_pt2 | contig 15842 bp, 9 predicted proteins | sample Rifle2008BG13ft_FD_116060 | JGI IMG/M metagenome (GOLD analysis project Ga0154631, IMG submission 116060) | Bacteroidetes bacterium RBG_13_42_15 | reverse complement strand
ATATCTCCTACAAACGCCCTGAATGGCTCCATTGAAATGTTTATTGAGGCGTCCATAATCCACAACATTCCTGCAGCAATCCAGAGAACAGGTGAGTTTGGCATTATTATCAGGGCAAGTGATGCAAGCAGGGCACCTGTCAGAAAATATGGACGTCTCCGGCCAAGCCGGTTCCATGTATTATCACTCATGTGCCCGATGATAGGCTGAATAATGAGGCCGGTTACGGGAGCTGCTATCCATAGTATCGGGATATTCTCAACCTTAGCCCCAAGTGTTTCGAAAATCCTGCTCACATTGGCATTCTGCAGGGCAAATCCAAACTGGATTCCAAGAAATCCAAAACTCATATTCCAGATTTGCCAAAAAGTCAATCCTGGTTTTGATTTTTTCATAAGGCCTGAATTAAATCGAAGGAATTTTAAAAGGTTCTGAAAAGTTACCAAAATTACAGAAAATGATTGATAATTTGATCACTGTATATCGTTTATTTTCACAGAGATTCATCGATATTCAGGCACACGGATCAGGACAACTTTGTTTCAAACGTTTTCTGCCAGATCCTGATTGAAAAAACCTTTTTGCAGAATTTTACTGGGTAAGAGTAAACTTAAGACTGAATCCGAAGTTTGTATTGGATGTAGGGAATGTTTTGGCTACAAAAGGATTGTTCATTGTATGATCTGCAAAAAGCTGAAGGTTGAACCGGTCGCTTAAGACATAGTCGGCAGTTGCACCTATTGTAAAAACTTTCATCCCTGCGACAGGCTGGTTGACATCCTCGATCAATTTCCTGGCGACTGTCTTGTCATCCCTTATTGAAAGATCGAGTCTCACATTAAGATCGCTTTTCAGAGCTCTCTGGCCGCCGCCGGTCTTAAGTATTATCTGGACATCATCAAACCTGTAACCAGCTCCCAGGACCAATTCATTGACACGGTAATCAGTAATCTGGTTTCCGGTGAGATTGAGGGAGACTGTCCGGGATTTTCTCCATTCAAACCTTGACGTGAGATTGCTTTTCCAGTTCATGTCAACATTGATCATAGGGCTGAACTGTTCGCTTACAGTTACAACATTTATTTCGTACTGCTGAATAAAGTTCTTCTGAAGATCCCTTATGTTGTTAATCCCGTTGCCACCAGTATAATAATTAAGATTAGTGGTATAGGATCCTATCTGGTAAACGCTTCTGTACTGGTGTGTTATACTCACTGACCGGAAGACTTTCTTGACAAATTCAAACTTTGAAAATCCGTCAAAAGTCAATCTCCAGTTCGGCATCATCCTGAAGGCTGACGGGAAAGTTGCCAGATCGACCTTATGAGGGTCTCTCTTTGTGTATGCTGCAAAAAAGGCAGGAATGAGTACTTCCCGCGAGGTTTTACCATACCCGTTCTTAAATTCATCTTCACCGGGAAGTCCGGTCGACGGATCAATGTCAGGATCATATCCCGGGTCGATCTCCTGTCTGGCACTGGCTCTCCTCCCGGATATAATTACCGCGTTCTTCTTGAAGTTTTCGAATGTTTTTGAAACATAATCATTCTCTTTTGATATTTTCTCAAATGCGGTTCCCCACGATATTACGGAAATTGAATAGTTGCCTGTAATAACCCTGTTACGGGTGCTGTCAGGGAAATTGCCGTTATAATCGGCTGTGTAATAAGAACTTTCGTTTTCAAGAAATCTTCTGTCTGCGTTTATATCGATTTTCAGGCCGGGAAATGGCTCCACAACACTTCGCAGTGACAGGTCAATCCTGTTATTATAGATTGCTGGAGTGTTAAGAAGGGTATCGGTGGTAAGCCATCGGTTTGAGACTGCCTTATCGAAGAAGTTCCTCCCGCTGTAACCAAGAATGAATGGGAGACCCGGGGCCATCATATTATTTGTTTTTGACATTCCCATGAATTTTGCCTCCGGGAGGAAACCGGGAAGATACTGTCCATGAGCTGACGTATAGGTTAAGCTGACTGACCTTATTCCCATTAATGCACGGAGCATGTATTCACCGGTAACGGTCAGCGGATTTCGCTTTTTAGGGATCCTTCCCTCAACCGTTATCTGATTTCCGTCGGCTGATTCTGCCGCAGTGAAATTCACCCTGTTCTCACTGATTATTTCAAGCTTGCCCTTAAGCTCTGACCCGTCTTTTTTGATGATCCTGACTTTAACATCTTTAGTCTTCAGGTTATGAGCAATTATCCTGACGATATTTTCTCTGAAATTGACATTGCTCCTTGTATATGTAACTGTTTTAAATTCAGTTTTCATCCTCTGGACTGCATCAGGCCGTGTATTGTTTTCAATATTCTTGAGAAATTTCGATTTAGTATAAAGGGCCGACAGGTTGGCCGTTCCGGAAAAAGTAAGTTCAGTGTGGTTTTTGATCGAATTGCCAAGATTGATCTTCATTGTATCGGGATACAGAGAGCCTGCCAGCCATGAATAATCCGATCCGAGCCGCGCATTAGCAGTGATCCATGAAAGCAGGGGAATTTTATTTATGGGTAAATTATAGGTAACATTAAAGAAATGATTATAAGAAGTGGTCCTTCCGAACTGCTTCAGGTTTGTGAGCACCGAATCACGCCAGTTTTCATAATCACTCCTGTACCGCTTGCGGTCGGCGGCTCCTTCAGGTTCATCTATCCTGGCTATGTTGGTTGAAGTAAAATCAACTTTCAGCTGACGTGTCAGATCATATTTGATATCTAACATCCTGGTCCATTCGAAATCTTTCCTGAATGTCGGTTTTATGAGAAGGCCTGGATTATTTATATTCCTTGTTTTTATCTCGTTATAGTAACGTGCCACATCTGTTCTGAATGAGATGCTTTTCGGGAAAGCATAAAAATTAAAATCCTTAATTATCCGGAATACAGGCGAGTTCAGGAACTTCAGATTCTTAAATGGCATTATGTTGGCAGGCTGTGCCTCATAATTGTAATTTATGCCTCCTCTGTAGTTCTTCTCCAGATCAATCTCTGTTTTGGTATTGCTCCTGTAATTTTCATTATAGGTATAGTTTACGCTAAAGTTGGCAAGATCCCATGCATGCGGCTTTTCTCCCCGTTTTGTGATCCCTGCATTATTTACAGAAATGGTCTTGCGTCGTGAATAATCTTCAGAAATCGTCTTAATTGAATCTCTTATCTGCTCATTATCAGCTTCTTTCAGGGCATCATCCAGGAGTATATCCGGGTCAAGGGGATTGTACTGCGGTTTGATGCTCGTTTCTGAATAACCTAAATATACAGGCAGGCGCACACCTGCCTCTTCGGGGAAGAACTTCCCCAGGTCGAGTGTTGAAGAAACATCATATTTATATATCTCCTCCTTGCTCCTTTCATTGACTTTCTTATCAATACTTCCCCAGCCGGGAGTGCTTGCCTGCCCGACAATGTCGAAAGTGCCAAGATCGGCCAGACGAGCCTGTAAATGTGCATTTGCCGCCCATCCTCCGTTTTCAATAAAATCGCTTAGTCTTAATTCATTCACCCAGATCTCAGCTGATTTGGGATCACCGCTGTCGTTAGCAGGATTCCTGGTCCTTATAGGATTTCTGACTCCAACCATGATCACCTTAACATGGCTTAAATTGGGATTTCCGCACACATACACCCTGTTTGAGTCATCCTTATAGGCAAAGACATCCGAAATGCTCAGCGATGATCCTGCTGCCTGCATCTGCCTGTTTCGCTCTTTTTTGGCTTCCTGAAGCACCGAAAGATCAATATTGAACTGGTTATCCTCAGGCCAGACAATTGCCCTGTCTTCCTCTGAATCGTTATCATATTTATCGCTTGGGGGTGTCAGTCTTAAGGGGACCTCATACTCATAAAAATTGGATTTATAATCCGACCCGATCCTGATAAATGCAGTTAGCTCATTATTGTACAGGGGCTGACCTATCAGAGCCTCGGCGTGAACTTCCATTCTCAGCCTGCGGTACTGACGGATATCGAGGTTCACATTTCTGTAGGCTGCACGGGCATCACCATCGGCAAGCTCCTGCACTTTTAATACCATCGATTGTTCATCAAGCTGTCTCAGCTGGGGATTCTGCGGATCCACAACCCTGTCAAATCCAGGAGGCAGAACATAATTGACAGGCTTCTTGCCCGCATTATCCTCAATACTTACGGAGCTTATTTCAAATGTTCCGTCAGCAGGTTCCGGTACTGTTATTCTTTCACCGCCTTCCATGAAAGTGATATTATATTTTCTCCACTCAGCCCTCACAAGGTTAAGTTCGGCCATACGCATGACGACAGGTTCACTGAAGTTTTTCAGGAAGAGCCTCATGAAGCGAATCGATTTAAAATCGTTTATCACCCCAACTGTTCTCTGATATTCGGTTACAGGTATCTTGAACTGGTACCATTTTACCTTCGATTCAATTCCGTTAGCCATTTTCACGGTGGGTTCAATCTCATCAACGATATAATTCGATCCGACTTTCATATTTTCAGGCCTTAAGCTTACCTTGTACTGGTAATAGCTTTCTGTCTCACTGAGAGTGTTATCACGGTTGATATCCTCCATGTCCGGGAGCGTCGAACCGGAAGTAGGGTATGATTCCGTTGACAAATCTGAAGTCGGTGAGTTACCGTCCTGCCCGTTGTATTTCTTGTATCTGTCAAGGATCCCCAGCTGGTCCGAATCATAGTCTGATCCCCTGAAATAGTGAAAATCATCGTTTGAAGGGTCCTTGAGTATATCAGTGTATGCATCGGGATTTGTCAGAGCCTGAGATCTCTGCAGATAATTGAGAAAAAATGACTGTTCATCCTGATCTCTCAGGCCATCAAGCCCCACATCCTGGTACAACCTTGATTCCGAACTGTTATCAAATGCATTTACGACCGACTGGACTGTCGGAACTCTTCCCCACGATGTTGTATCAACATTCTGAACATCTGCAGAACCGGGCAATCCGTTTTCAAAGCTTTTTCGTGAATCACGCAAGATATCTTCAGAGATATTTCCCAGGTTAAAATAGAGGTCGCCTCCCTGGTGTGCGGGATTTTCAACAAAAGGATCCATCAACCAGAATTCAATGTACTGGATATTGGCTGTCTCAAAATCGCTGGTCAGCACTTCCCTCATCATACCACCCCACCGCGATTCGGGGTCATTAAGCTTTCCTGCCGGAGTCATTCCCCGTGAATATGTTCCGGGGTCGGTGTCAAAATTATATGGTCCTTTTTCGCCGGGATAGTAGGCAATGTTAAGAATGGAAATTGTTGTAGGGATCCCGCTTGTGCTCTCCCTGTTCGGAAAGATCTCATTTTCGTAGATCTCTCTTACAAAATGGCTTGACTGTGACCCGGGATCCTGTTTAATGTGCGTGGGTGTTGAAGAACCATTCCGGAGGAAGAGAGGATCGATGACATACCAGGCAATTTTAGCCCTGTTGTTCCCGCTGGTCAGGTTATTGTTCAGCCTTGCTTCAGGGAAGAGCTGGTCCTGTCCCTGGGGAATACTTGATACTGACCAGGCATTGAATGATTTAAGATCCAGAGGTATTTCGCTCGATTCAAAATCGTCAATATAGGAATTGCCTGCATTTGAGATGGCACGGGAATGGCCGGGGATCAGGTCGGCAAATTCCCCGTTGAAAGAGATGCTTGATGGTGTCCTGGTTTCGAGAAGTGGGATCTTGTCAATAAGCTTTGTAAGAAACTGCGATTCTCCCCTGTAGGATGCATTAAGACCCCAGATAGTGTTTGATATCGGCTCTTCACCGAAATTAACCTTCTGGGTATATGGCCGTTCGTTAAGATGCAGTATCGTACCTCCGATATTAAAATTGTTTGAGAACCTGTAATCGAGATGAGTACCTACCAGGGTCTTGGTCTGGAAACCGAAGAACTGGTTGCTCTCGAGTGAGACCTGGATGGGTGTTTGTGATTCAATAAGTGCCGAGTTAATTATTGTAACAACCCCTAAATTATAATCGACTGTAAAATCGGTGTTTTCAGTCAGGGTCACTCCTCCTGCTGTAACAATTACTGATCCTGCGGGAATATTTGTTGCGTTGAGCCTGATCTCGGATCCCGACTCTGAAGTATACTGTCCCGTCATCTTGAATTTGTTCCTCTCGGCCATCTGCCGGGCTATGGTCTGAGTCGAATCATATAGTTCCTGAAATACATACTTGTCAGCTGTCAGATTGTCACCGATCTGGGTCCTGAGATAACTTCCGAAGGGTTCCGTAACAGGAAATACTATCTTTCCCCTGCTGACCATTACGGTTACGCCATCAATGAAGTCAAAGTATCCGTCAGATTCGTGATCGAGCTGGGAATTAAGATTATCAAGTCCGAGTACCTGCAGGAGCACTCTGTTTGCTGTTTTGCCTTCGGGAAGATAGTTAATTGAATTTCCCGTTTTATCATCCTCATAAAGGATATTCAGCTGAAAATTACCGCTTTCAAGTCGGCCGGACCCAAGCGAATAGATATTTTTCATCATCAGGTTCCAGGTGGGATATTTCGGGCTGAGGGTAGTTCCCTTAAGCAGTTTAAGGATCAGTGTCTGCGGGGCTGTTATACCGTCGGTAGAGAATTCACCAACCTTATATACCTGTCCGTTCAGGGTATATTCAAAGGCGATGGCAAGCACTTCATCGGTGTTTAAGGCAGAATTAAGAGAAATATAACCAAGCTGGCTGTTAAGGGTGTATTCCCTTTCGTTCAGCTTCCTGGCATTCTCAATTTTCTCAAAATCGCGCCCAATCTGGAAACCCGGATATAACGAATTAAAAGCTGTTGTGACCTGGTCAACATCTCTCATTGCGGTGTAATTTGTCACAAGCTGTCCATAGAGCCCGTTGGATGAATTATCAGGAAATCTCACTGCTCCCGGTGATGCCTGGAAGTCAGGTACCTTGTTGTAAATATGACTGCTGTTCTCTGCAAGATCCGCTAAAGCTACAATGTTCCTTGTCTCCTCAAAACTGCTTGTTTTATTTGTGACCCAGACCTCGATCCGGCTGATATTAAGTCCTGTGCTGACTACAGGAAGGTTTTTTAATGCATCATTGTAGATATCCCTGAAATGATGGGACAGGAAAAAGTGGCGGTTTGCTTCATAATCATCAGCATATATCTCAAATTCGCTTATCTGGGCACCGCCTTTAACATCTATTGTCGATGTTTCGCCTTTCTGCTGGGAAAGGACAGTTGTAACGTTCAGTTTCCCGAACTGCATTTCGGTCTTCAGCCCGAAAAGACTGTAACTGCCTGTTATCAAAGTCCCGGGAAGCGGAAGCGTGACATCCCCTACCTCAATCTTTTTAATGATCTCATCATCTTTCCCTGCATACTGAAGTTTGGTCCTGTTCTCAAATTCGAACATGGCATCAGTGTTGTAATTGACCCCAAGCTGCATCTTATCACCAATTGTACCGGTCACATTCATCATTATCTTTTCCTTGAAATCAAATGTCGGAATGGTTTGGAGCTTTTCTGAGAGAGTGGGATTCTGAGTGCGGGAAATATTAATGCCAAATATCAGCTCTGCTGATCCCTGGGGAATAATATTAATGACATTGCTTCCGAATATTTTGTCGAACGTCTCGCCGCCAATCTCTATCTGGGGTATCAGGCCTGATTTGAAACCAGCCGTCTCACCTGATATCCTGGATTGCCAGTAGTCGCGCATATCCTTGTTGAACTGGTATTTGCGAAACTCATCCGGAGACATGTGCACCGGGGTCCGGTAATCGAATGTCCCGACTTTCTGATATATCACATATTCGTTCTTGTCGGGATCATAAATGATGGTCGACTTTATATTTGACGGATTATATAGGAACAGCGGAGCCTTCTGGGCAGGCTCATAGGGATTTCCTGAAACATCTTTGAGTTTTAGAGGGGACTTTCTTACTGTATCGGTTTGCAAAGACCGGACAGGAATCTGACTATTGGCTTCAGTCGATCGGAGGATAAGAGAAGCGAATATTACAAAACATGAAAATTTCAGCAGATTATTATATGATATCTCTGATCCCAAGTCGACTTATATTCTTATTTACAGGCTCTTAAGAGCTCTCTTGATCATATCCTCGACAGTCAGGTTTTTCTCCTCTCTGATTATCCTGTCAAGGACTTTTAAGACAGCGCTTCTGCCAAACCCAAGCATCACTAAAGCTGATAACGCCTCTTCACGTTTAGTATTGTTTGTAAATGCAAATATTTCGCCGGTTCCGGACTGTTTTCCAAGCTTATCTTTAAGGTCAACAATTATCCTTTGTGCGGTCTTTAAACCTATCCCTTTGACACTCTTTAAAGTATTGACATCTGATCCGAGGATAGCCTTTTCTATTTCATCATAACTCAGGGAAGAAAGCATCATTCTTGCAGTACTGGCTCCAACGCCTGTAACAGATATAAGCAACCTGAAAATATCCCTTTCCTCCTTATCTGCAAATCCAAAAAGCTGGTAACTGTCCTCCCGTATGATTTCATGCACAAGGATCTTGCATTCATCCTTGCCCTCAAGCCTCGTAAATGTTGAAAGGGAGATGCTTACAAAATATCCAATGCCTCCATTATCGATCACAATGAAGGTCGGAGTCACTTCTGTTAATTTCCCTTTTATATAATCTATCATAATGGTTGTTCCTGATTAAATATTTCAGGCGGCAGTTCGTCAACACGGTCAGCATGGATCTCTATTTCCTGGTGCTTCAGCGGATTGCGTGCGATTTCAGCGTACATCTGCCTGTTCCTGAAAATATCACAGGCAAGATAGATTGCCTGCCGGAATGAGTTTTCCGAAGCTTCACCTTTTCCCGCGATCTGAAAAGCAGTTCCGTGGACTGGTGAAGTCCTGACAAAAGGTAGTCCTGCGGTAAAATTCACACCGGTATCGAATGACAAGGCTTTAAAAGGAGTAATACCCTGATCGTGATACATTGCCAGAATGCCGTCAAATTTGCCAAATGATCCTGCCCCGAAAAATCCGTCAGCCGCGAAAGGCCCGAAGACCAGCATGTTCTCTTTCAGGGCCTGTTGAATTGCCGGAGTTATCACTTCTGCTTCCTCAGTACCCAGCAAGGAGTCATCGCCTGCATGAGGATTAAGACCAAGGACTGCGATCCGCGGCCGGCGTATTCCAAAATCAATGATCAGTGATTGATTCATCAGCCTGAGCTTGCTGAGAAGCAGGTCCGGGGTTATCATCGCCGGTACCTTGCTAAGCGGCACATGACCGGTTGCCACACCAATCCTGACGCTTTCGCCGATCATGAACATAAGGACATCCCCGGCACCTGCTTTAGATTTCAGATATTCGGTGTGCCCGCTAAACTGGAATTTTTCTGACTGAATATTCTTCTTGTCGATTGGTGCTGTAACAAGAACGTCAATTTTACCGTTGTTAATGTCACTTACGGCTTTCTCAAGAGAGACAAGGGCTGCTTCACCGCCCTGGGGAGTCGATTTTCCCAATTCAACCCTTATATTGTCATCCAGGCAATTTATAAGGTTTGCCCTTTTGGGATTTGCTTCTTCAGCTGAACGGATATTGTTAAAGCTGAAATTATTAATATTCAATGCCTTCCGGTGATATGCCGCCACTTTTGGCGAACCATAAACCACGGGGACACATATCTCATTTATGGTGCTTTCCATGAGAGCTTTTATGATAACCTCATACCCAATACCATTAATATCGCCATGTGAGATCCCGGCAATTATTGTTTTCCTCTCCATAATAATTCTTTTACTTTACCTTAAATGTTGCTGCATACCTTTTCAGAAATGTCGAAAGCAGTCTCAAACCGGATCCAGGTCCGTCTTTTAACCTGTAAAAATCGTCCTTTTTCAGAGAACCCGGTCCGGCAATATCCATGTGAATCAGAGGATATTCAGCAAAATTCTCCAGGAATTTGCCGGCTGTAATAGCGCCAGCTTCTCTCCCGCCGACATTTTTAATATCAGCAATATCTGATTTTATCAACTCCCCGTATTCTTCCCAGAAGGGCAGTTCGGCTGTTCTCTCATAAACTTCATTCCCGCTCTCTTCAAGAAGTCTGAAATATTTCCGGTCGGCATTGCCCATGACCGCAATAGCCTGAATCCCGAAGGTCATGGCAGCTGAACCTGTAAGTGTCGCGATATCAATAATAAGTTCAGGCTTATATTTTGATGCGTAGCTTATTGCATCAGCAAGGATAAGACGTCCTTCCGCATCAGTATTACCAACCTCAACGGTCATTTTGTTATACATTGTAATGATGTCCCCCTGAACGTATGCATTTCCTCCGGGGCGATTGTCAGTAGCAGGGATCAGCCCGACCACATGAAGGGGAATTCCGGTCCTGGCTATTGTGTAAAGGACGCCTGCAACGGCTGCGGCACCAGCCATATCACTTTTCATATTATCCATATGATCCCCTGTCTTGATATTCAGCCCGCCGGTATCATATACGATACCTTTGCCGATAAGAATAAGCGGATTACTGTTAAGAACTTCCTCGGGTTTCCACTCAAGGATACAGAATACCGGAGGATCGACGCTTCCTTTATTGACAGCCAGCAATCCACCCATTTTCAGGGCTTCGATCTTTCCCTTATTCAGAACTTCAACCTTAAATCCTGCCATATTGCCGATTTTCCTGATCTCTTCAGCCAGTGTCTGGGCATTGAGATGGTTAACGGGTTCATTTATCAGATCACGGATAATGTAAACAGAATCAGTCAGATCAATCAGCCATTTGAGGTCAGTATCATCCGGTCCGTTGAACAGGAGGAGCTTCGACGGGTAATTCTTTTTTTCACTCTCTTCTTTCCTGGTTTTATATTTGTCAAAAGAATAAAAACTCAGGATCAATCCCTCGGTAAAAGCTTCAAGAACCCCATTGAAAGTCTCATACGAAGCAATAACCAGTTCGGAGTGATTATTTGATCTGATCAGTTTTCTGAGGTTAAATGCAGTTTTCCTGAGCTCCTCTTTAATTTTGAATCCTGAGCCGGTTTCATGTAATCTTATAATGTACGTATTCTTGTAGTAGGAATTGATAATAATGTACTCCTCTTTGGCAAGGATTTGCTTTAATGCAAATTCTTGCCAAAGAGGAGTACGTTATTATCAATTCCCTTTCCAAGAATACAAACAACAGACTGATCAGGAGATATTTGTGATATTTTGAGTATTTCAGGCTTCATTTATTTCATCCTAAATTTATAAGGAAGTAAAGTTAATTAAATTATTGATTGTTTAGTTTCTAAAGAGTTACCTTTGTTCTACCCCCCAACCCCCCAAATGGGGGGCTATAAAAGTGTTTTTAATTCAAAGTCCCCCAGATGGGGGATTTAGGGGGTGGTAATTTGGAGGATCTCACAATTGCGAAATAGGTTAATGTGATTTATTTTGCTTTTTAAGTATTCAACATGATTAACTGTGAAAACCTGTATAAAAAAGCTCTCGATCTGATTCCTCTTTCAGCTGATGAAGGAACCGCACTTTATCAGCAAGCCCCGCTTGAGGAGATGATGTTCATCGGCGACAGGATCAGGCAGAGCCATATACCCGGAAACAGTGTCGGCTGGATGATCGACAGAAACGTAAACATCACAAATATCTGTTTTTCGCAATGCACTTTTTGTAATTTCTGCCGTAAAAAAGGATCTCCCGATGCATATACCACTTCCATCAGCGACTATATCAAAAAGATTGATGAATTGCTGGCCCTTGGTGGAGATCAGCTTTTGCTTCAGGGGGGCATGAATCCTGATCTTGGAATTGAATTTTATACAGGTCTCTTCAAAAACCTTAAGGATTTGTATCCGGAACTAAAGCTTCACGCTTTAGGTCCTCCTGAAATCGTCTATCTTTCAAAAAGAGAGAGACTGTCATATTATGAGGTACTTAAGAAGCTTACAGATGCAGGGCTGGATAGTCTTCCCGGGGCAGGTGCTGAAATCCTGGCCGACAGGGTCCGGAAGATTGTTTCACCGGCAAAGGCCTCCACAGAAGAGTGGCTTGAGGTGATGAGAGAAGCTCACCGGCTTAACCTGCCAACCTCTGCAACCATGATGTATGGACATCTTGAAACGGTTGAAGAAAGAATAGGGCATTTGATTAAAATCAGGGAGCTTGAGAATGAAAAGCCGAAGGGTCATTATGGATTTATAGTATTTATACCCTGGCCGTTTCAGGATGAAGGGACTGTGCTGTCGGAAAAGTTTGGAATTAAAAGCACGTATAACGGACCCGATTACATACGCCTTATTGCAGTCAGCCGGATAATGCTGAATAATATCAAGAACCTTCAGGCTTCTTTGCTTACGGTGGGCAGGGAGGTAGCAATGCTCTCACTACATGCGGGAGCTAATGATCTCGGATCGATAATGATCGAAGAGAATGTTGTGAGCTCAGCTGGAGCAAATAACAGGTTTGATGCAGGTGAGATCCAGGAGATAATAAGGGAAGCAGGTTTTAATCCGGTCCGTAGAAATCAGAAATACGAACCGGTTTTGCCCCCAGCCCCCTAAAGGGGGTTCTGATCGATATTGAGGATTTCAGCCCCTCTTCAGGGGGGTTGGGGGGCAAAATAAAGAAGGGACTTTGCAGAAAGTCCCTTCTTAATATCAATATTTTATTACTCCTACTTTATCTTCTCGCCTTCTTTTTGTTCATCGACATCAACCTTCGAGGCCTTCTTGAATTCCTTCATACCCTGGCCAATGCCTTTCAATAATTCAGGAATTTTACGACCCCCGAATAAAAGTACGACAACAAGCAGAACAAGTATTATCTCCGTCAAGCCTATCTTTCCCATCTTTTTAAGTATTTGAATTTACGCAAAGGTATAAATAGTTTGATTATTTACAAGTAACAAAAGAATAAATCTGTTTGGCCTGAAGACGGAAGACGGAAGACTGAAGTTTGGTTTTTCTTCTGTCTTCCAGCTTATTTCCTTAAAAGCCTCATAATATCATTCCCATTTGCCAGGATAAGAAGGCCCAGGAGCAGGATCATTCCTGTTATCTGCGCATATTCAAGAAATTTATCACTGGGCTTTCTTCCTGTGATCACCTCATACAGAAGGAACATAACGTGCCCGCCGTCGAGTGCCGGAATGGGAAGAATATTCATTACGGCCAGGATGATCGAGAGCAGGGCTGTCAGGTTCCAGAAAGACTGCCAGTCCCATACACCGGGGAATATACTTCCGATTGTGATAAATCCTCCCAATGATTCATAGGCTTTTGTATGTCTTGAAAAAATCACTTTGAACTGTTTGAGATAGTCCCCGATCGTTCTGAAGCCTTTGTTGATACCTGCGGGAATTGATTCCAGGAAACCATATTTAATGGTTTTCAATTCAAAAATCTGGTCGTATGTCCGGGAGCTTCCGATTCCAAGAAGACCTTCAGATGTTGGTACAACCTGTATATCAACCTGTTGTCCATTTCGAAGGATATTAACTATTATTGACCTGGTCCTGTTATCTGAGAGATATTTTTGAAATTCATCAAACCATTCGAACTTATTTCCGTCAAGACCCAGCAGTTCGTCACCGACAAGCAAACCAGCAACTTTGCCGGGAGATTTTTTTAAAAAGCCTGAGATAATATACGGACTGAAAGGCGTTCTGGCATCAATCTTTCCGGTTCCCTTCAGCATCCTGGCTATATACTCTACTGGAATTGCTATATTCAGGATTTCTCCGTTCCTGTCGACCTGGATGGTTTTCCTGTCATTCAGAACAATTTCGGATGTAATCTGGGCAAAATTCTCAATTTTCTGATTATCGACGGAGAGGATCTTATCCCCGTTTCTAAGACCTATAGAATATCCGACCGAATCGGTAACAATACCATATTTTACGTTGGCTGTTGGAAGATAAGTCTCGCCCCAGGTATAAAGCACGCAAACATACAGAAGCAATGCAAAAATAAAGTTAAAGAGCACCCCACCCGTCATTATCAGAAGTCTCTGGCCTGAAGTCTTTGATCTGAATTCCCACGGCTGAGGCGGCTGTTTCATCTGTTCCCTGTCCATCGATTCATCTATCATCCCTGAAATCTTTACATAACCACCAAGCGGGATCCAGCCAATCCCGTATTCAGTTTCGCCTGCCTTGCGTTTAAAGAGTGAAAACCAGGGATCGAAAAAGAGATAGAATTTCTCAACTCTTGTTTTAAAGTACTTGGCAAAAATAAAATGGCCAAATTCATGTATGATCACAAGGATCGAAAGACTCAGAAGCAGCTGGAGTATCTTTATAACAATTGTCATGATTTTTTGTATAGTTCATTAATATAGTTCAGGGCGATAGTTTTTGCCCTGGTATTGGATGTTTCAAGAAAACCCAGTCCGGGAGATGCAAGATATTCAGCTTTGCCCATAGTAAATTCGACAACATCCGACATTTGAAGAAATCCGATCTTGCCTGCAAGAAATGCATTTACCGCAATTTCGTTGGCTGCATTCATTATACAGGGCATATTCCCGCCCTGTTTCAGGGCCTGGTATGCGAGGGCCAGATTACGGAATTTTGCCATATCCGGATCGCTGAAAGTGAGCATCGGATGCAGGCTCAGGTCGAGCCGGGGAAGATCCGATTTATATCTGTCGGGATAGCTTAATGCATATAATATCGGGACTCTCATATCGGGCATGCCCATCTGTGCCTTCACTGAACCATCTGCAAAATGAACCAGGGAATGAATTATTGATTGAGGATGTATAATGACTTTTATCTGGTCGGGAGAGAGGTCGAACAGCCATCTGGCTTCAATAACTTCAAGACCTTTATTCATAAGGGACGCGGAATCGATTGTTACTTTATTTCCCATTTCCCAGTTCGGATGCTTCAATGCCTCATGCGGTCTTACTTCCCGAAGCATTTCTTCAGTAAAATTCAGGAAAGGCCCCCCTGAAGCAGTCAGGGTGATCTTTTCGACAGGATTTCCCGACTCGCCGGCAAGGCATTGAAATATTGCCGAGTGTTCGGAGTCAACAGGGATAATGCGACTGCCTGATTCCTTAATCAGTTTTTTTATTATTTCACCGGCAACCACAAGTGTTTCTTTATTTGCAAGGGCAATTTTTTTCCCGGCTTTTATAGCTGAAATTGTTGGCTTAAGTCCTGAATATCCGACCATACCGGCAACAACCATGTCGATATTTGATCCGGTGACAATCTGCTCGATTGACTCCTCCCCGGCAAATACTTTAACAGGAATATCCTTCAGTGCATCCTTCAGCTGATGGTAGTGTGCAGCATTTCCAATTACAACGGAGTCAGGGAGAAATTTTCTTGCCTGCTGTGCCAGTAACCTGGTATTATTGCCTGCAGTAAGCACCTCAACTTTAAAATCTGCACGAAATCTTGAGATTACATCGAGAGTCTGAGTGCCTATTGATCCGGTTGATCCCAGCAAAGCAATTCTTTTTGGCATTGGCACTCCCTGTTTTAGAAAATTATGTGTTTTTCAGGATCAAGAGGACTGCCCTTATACCAGATCTCAAAATGAAGGTGAGGACCTGATGTAAACAGTTCACCTGAATCTCCCACTACTGCTATTGCTTCCCCAGTCCTTACCAGATCGCCGGTCTCCTTAAGAAGTGCGGCATTATGTTTATAAACTGAAACAATATTGTTCGAATGCTGAACCTCGATAACGAATCCTGTCTCCATGGTCCAGCCTGTGAATATCACCGTACCGTCAAGAGCTGCATCAACCGATGACTTTGGTTTAGTCACTATATCGGTTCCAAAATGTTTTGCACGGGGATCAAATTTTGCTGAAACGATTCCTTTTACAGGCGGGAAAAAATGAAGTCCAGCCAGACTGGTGACTGATTCAGGTGCA
>Ga0154631_1068_pt8 | contig 15914 bp, 16 predicted proteins | sample Rifle2008BG13ft_FD_116060 | JGI IMG/M metagenome (GOLD analysis project Ga0154631, IMG submission 116060) | Bacteroidetes bacterium RBG_13_42_15 | reverse complement strand
TCTGAAAGGAAATACGGCCACGTCAGTACAGTTTTATGTAACTGACAGCACCAATCACTACCTTAGAGGATCTTTATATTTTGAATCAGAACCAAACGCAGACTCACTTGCACCTGTAATTGATTTCTTCAGGGAAGATATTATCCATATTATTGAAACCCTGAAATGGAAGGAAAAGTAACTATTTTAGAGATTAATGGGCTGTATTTCAAAACATTATCTAAACGAATTCACAATTCTGGGTGTCTGGAAGATTGAGGAAGACCTGAAAACACTGATGGAATTAGCTGCACTCGATAACGGCGACAAAAAGAAATACAAAGTTTTTGCCAGCACTTCAAGAAAACTTGAATTCCTTAGTGTCAGAGCCCTTCTTATCGAGCTCCTCGGGAAAGAAGCCAGGATCGTATACAACAAAAACAATAAACCTTTTCTCAAAGACGGTTCCAGATTCATTAGTATATCCCATTCACATAAACTTACAGCCATACTGCTGAGTACCAACGAAAAAGTTGGCATTGATCTTGAATATATGAGTACCAACATCGGGAAGATCGCTTTTAAGTTTATCAACAGGAGAGAAAAAATTACAAGATCAGCAGAATCCCGCCGGTACCATCTTTATCTTCACTGGTGCGCAAAAGAAGCCCTGTACAAGATCTGTGACAAGGAAGGCATCAGCATAAAAAGGAATATCACAATTGAACCATTCGAGGTTAAGGAGTCAGGGAGGGTAAACGGTAAAGTCAGTACTGATAAAATAAATGATTCATTTGACCTTTTCTATACAAAGTATGATAACTACGCAATAGTCTGGACGAAGAAAAACTATGACAAGGTATAAGTTTCCGCGAAAAACGAGTATTGCACTTCTGCTCGATCCTGATAAGACTACTCCGGAAGGACTCGATAACATTCTGAAAATAGCTGCTGAATGTAAAACTGACTATATCTTAGCAGGCGGCAGTATTACATTTAACAGTATCGATAACCTGATTGATGCAATCAGGAGCCTGTGTACGATACCTATAATTCTTTTTCCCGGGAACCTGCTTCAGCTAAGCCGCAAAGCTGATGCAATATTGCTTCTTTCACTTATTTCAGGGAGAAATCCTGAGCTTCTTATCGGGAACCACGTAATTGCTGCTCCTTACCTGAGAAGTGTCAGGGAAAAGCTTATCTCAGTCGGTTATATCCTGGTCGGCTGCGGGAGGAAAACATCGGTCGAGTATATTAGCCAGACAGAAGCAATCCCGGCCGATAAATCCGATCTGGTGGTTGCTACGGCACTGGCCGGAGAAATGCTGGGCTTTCATATGATTTATCTTGAAGCAGGCAGCGGGGCTGATAATCCTGTCCCACCCGGTATAATCAGTGCTGTAAAAGAAAATATATCGGTACCTGTTGCCGTCGGAGGAGGATTAAAAAGCGGTAAAGAGATTACAGAGGCTTACCGGGCAGGTGCCAACCTTGTTATTCTGGGCAATGGCTGTGAAAAGAATCCCGGGTTACTGGCTGAGGCCTGCTCAATCCGCGATCAGATGAGAAATACACTGACTACCTGAAAAGCTCCGACATAGGTTCACCTGTACAGGCATTAGGGTATGGCACCCTGCATAACGAAGAAAGCGTCGCTGCAACATCTGTCATATTCACCTTCCTCATTACAGTCGATCTGTTTACTGTCCAGCCATACCAGATCAGAGGAACATGAGAATCATATTCATAAGGTGAATTGTGATTGGTCAGCTGATCCCCTTCCCTGTCAACCCAACCCGGATTCAAAGTAACTATCACATCTCCTGATCTTTGCGGGCTGAAATTATTTACTATCCTGCGGAGATGCCCGTTGCCGAAATCATTTGCTTCAAAAGCATAGTACGGATAAGCCGAAGCCACACCTGTAAACTGGATAAGAAATCTTGCTGTTTTCTTCTGGATCTCTTCAAGCGCTATCCTCGCATCTTCAATAAGTGTCCTGTTAAGAAAGATCTGCCTTTCAGAAAATCCTTTTACCCAGTCTCCCTCCCCGTAAACAGCATTGAGATAACTTCTGAGCAACTGAAGTGCCTGATTTTGTCTGAAATAACCTGCAGGGATCCTGGTATCCTCCATAACTGAAGGAATTTCCGAGATGCCATGAGCCGAGGTAAAGTAGATAAGAATATTTTTCTTTCCCAGAGTGTTATTAAGATAGGTAAGAAGAGTTTCAATGTTTTTATCCAGACGCAATATAGCATCTCCTGTCTCCACCGATGAGGGTCCGAACCTGTGACCGATATAATCAGTCGATGAATAACATATTGATAGAAAATCGGTTATATCATCCTTCCCCAAACCTTCATTTTCGATTAATCTTATGGCAAAATCGCTTGTAAAAGCATCACTAAACGGAGTCTCCCTCAGAAATGCAAAATTGCGTACTGATTTTCTTCCTTCCGGTTTGCTCATTTTGTTAATGTCGTAAGGAAAATAATTCAGACCGTTAAATCCGGTTTCAAACTTGTTTGAATCCGGAAGGCATGTGGCATAATCAGATGCCTGCCTTAAAAGGTTCCAGGTAGTGTTCAGATAAGTTTCTGAATAATTCATTGCATTGAAATCATTTACCCACGAAGGAAGAGCCTCCATATAATAAGTGGATGACATCCAGGTTCCTGAGGTGTTATCATACCAGAATACTCCGTCAGCTGCATGCCCCGCTGAAAAAATCGCAGAATACTCTTTGACGCCAACCGCATATACTTTTGATCTTCTGCCAGTTGCAATCTTAAGCTCATCTGCGAACGTCGAGGCATTGAGATTGACAGGTGAATGGAGTCCCGACTCATAGCTCCCCCCCACAGGATTAACCGAAACATCCTTGGTACAATAAATAAATTCATTCTTCAGCGGAAGATACCAGCTGTCTGAGGTAATCCCATGATAAGATGGCTCGGTCCCGGTGGAAATAGTAGAAAACCCCGGAGCCGACTGAGTAAGCATATAATCGAAGGAAGCGTTACGGAAAAAGGTTCCTTCATTTATCATTTTCTTAAGTCCGTTCTCAGAAAGTTTGTCCCTGAATCGTTCAACCTGATCAAACCTTAACTGCTCAACCACTATCCCGATAATGAGGGCAGGCTTGTCAGGAGGCAGATAAGCTCCCTGGCCTGACATACCTGGAAAAACTGCTAAAAGCAGAAATGCTGTAAAAATTCTTTTTCTGATCATTGTTCTTTCTCAACATTATATAAACGTTTCACACGTTAATCACAATATGTTATAACAGAAAATAAAGGCACAAAAGTAATCTTTTCCCCATGAGTAGCAATAATCTTTTTCCAGTGAGTTTTCAGAATTATCTGAAAATTATGAACCTTCCGGTGTATGACAGGTTGGTTGCAATGCCCGTGAACACTGCAAAATAGCTGCCGGCAGGCAGGCGGCTGATATCAAGCCGGACCGGGTACCTGTCAGAAGCTTCTGTGTCAAAATCTGAAACCTTTATTCCTGCTATGTTATAAATTCTTATATTGACTGCACCTCTTATGCTTTCAGGCAAAACAGCATTTATATAAGATCCGGCCGGATTGGGATAGAAAAAAGGATGAGCCGGATTTGTAGTATCTGCAGGATTTAACATTGGTTTGATTTTCACAAACAGTTTTGTTGGTTCCCCTTTCAATACAGTTATGTCCTTTATAACCAGGTCCCAATAGCCATCGGCAGTAAAAGTGATGTCATATGAGCCAGGTGCCAGAAGCCTGGTAAAATTACCTGTCAGGGTGTCGGAATAAACATGCGAACTGTCTTTGTCATGCCTTTCTATAAAGATTTTTGCAGAAACCGGATCCCCGGTAAATGCATCTGAGATTTGCCCGTGTATGCCATACAACGCATTTTGAAGAAAACCAAGCAATGAACGGTAGTTATAATACCAGATATCAGACAGTCCGGAAGTGGGTGTGATGAAGTCTTCGTCAAGTTCGACAGTAATTTCGCGTCCCGACAGGGTATAGGTAACATAATCCTGTCTGCCCCCGTAAACAGGATACCAGTCATACCCCTGCGTAACGCCATTGTCCAGATAATCCATGTAACCTGGCTCTGAATATAAATGAACTGTATCGGCCCATGCCCTGCTTATGCTGTAAAACCATTCATAATCAGGATGTGGAGTTTGCCAGCGGTCCCAGGGATAATTCACAACCTCTGCGCCTGAATGGAAATTTGCGGAAAGAACAAACCTGTGATCCGCCAGAAAGCTCATCATTTCAAGAGTCTCTTTCTGTCTGATGGCATCCGGAATCTCAGGATCGGGGAAATTCCGGTTCAGATCATAACCATTGGCATTATTCCTTACCGGGGAGATAATGAAATTACCGCTGTTATAGGTGCCGTCAGGATTTGCCAGCGGATTGATCCAGATTTCAAGATTATCGACAAGATCTTTTACCTTGAGGTCTGATGTGTAATTCTCAAGAAGATAATCAGCAAGCCTTAACATAAGGATAAATCCGGCTGTCTCATTACCATGAATGGCGGATGAATAAAAGACTTCGGGTTCAGGCTCGGCCACACCACTGTTATCTGAGATTTTCAGACAAAGGATAAGCCGGCCGTTTATGCTGGTACCTATTGTATCAAGAATGCACAACAAAGGATAGGTGGCAGCAAAATATTTCATTATTGAGTCATACTGCGGATATGACGGGTAGCTTTCCCACTCCATTGCCTGCGACAGGCTCGCTGAACTGATAATGCCTTTACTGGCAGTCCTTTCAATGATCTGATAATCGAAGCCTTCTGATATGAACCATTCAACCGTGAGAGGCGACAGGAATATACGAACTTCCTTGCCTTTAACTGAACTTATTGAGGCGATTCGTGTAATTCTGTCAATTTCGCGGCTGCCGGGATCAGGGATTATCACCTCAGCCTGACCTTTCTCCGATACAATACTGCGGAGTCTCTCATCATCAGATCCATTCTGAGAAAAGTGCAATTGAGCCAGAGATGAAAATACAAAGAACAGTATCAGCAAATTCTTTATCATGCACGAGTTTAAACATTGAACCTGATATGAAGGATATCTCCGTCTTCGACCAGATAGTTTTTTCCTTCAATGTAGAACTTGCCTGCCTCCTTACAGGCATGTTCAGATCCCAGGGTGACAAAATCGCTGTACTTCATTACCTCAGCCCTGATAAATCCTCTTTCAAGGTCGCTGTGAATCACACCTGAAGCCTGTGGTGCTGTCATTCCCTTTTTAATGGTCCAGGCTCTTATTTCCTTTGGCCCGACAGTAAAAAATGTCTGAAGATTTAGCATCTTATATGCTGCCCTTACCATTTTATCCACGCCTGGTTCATCAAGACCCGCATCTTTGAGAAATGCAAGCCTGTCCTCCCTGCTTTCAAGCTCGGCAATATCAGCTTCAACAGCACCGGCAATTACAATTATTTCAACATTCCTGCCTTTAAGCGCCTCTTTCACCTTATCAACATATTTATTTCCCGAAACAGCCGATCTCTCATCAACATTGCAGACATACATAACAGGTTTCATTGTAAGCAGAAAGAGATCATCAACATATTTTTTCTCCTCATCCTTTATTCCGAGGGTGAGTGCATTGTTAAAATCTCCGATATGCTCCCTGTATCTTTTCAGCACATCACATCCATGAACTGCGTCTTTGTCTCCTGTCTTTGCCAGCTTCTCAAGCCGTTGCAATTTCTTCTCCACCGATTCCATATCCTTTACCTGCAATTCAAAGTCGATAGTCTCCATATCCCTCACCGGATCGACAGATCCATCAATATGAGGGAGGGATTCATTGTCAAAGCATCTCAACACATGGATTAGTGCATCGGTATTGCGGATATCTCCGAGGAATTTATTACCGACTCCTTCACCCTTGTTTGAGCCCCTGGTAAGTCCGGGAATATCTACGATTTCGACCGTTGTATGGACTATTTTTTCTGTAACCTGATGTCTTTCAAGCTCATACAAGCGTGTATCAGGTAACTGAATCACTCCAATATTTGATTTTGTGGCACTGAATGCAAATGCATTTGTTTCGCCCCTTGTATTGGAGATACAATTGAAAATAGTCGTTTTACCGACATTGGTTATTCCTATGATTCCGCACTGAAGCGCCATCAGATCCCCCTGTTATATTATTTGTGCAAATTTAACGATATTCCGGGTTTATTCAACCTGAAAAAAATACTATGGTTGCCAGTCACGGACTATGATCCTGTCCTTGAAAAGCTTAACCTCAAGCTTTTGCTTTCCTTTCCATTTCAGTTTCTTAATATACTCCATCGGAATTGTAATTGCATAGCTGGTGCCGCCCGATACTTTTGTCAGGCTCCTGATGTAATTTTCTTCTGTTTTTCTGCGTGTCATGGCAAATAATTTTATCAACGTATTAAGATACGTTTTTTAATACGTTTTTTAATACGTTGATAATAGAAATATCTTTAAACCTTTACACGTTTTATCAATCAAAGGATAAAATCTCAACTGCGTTGAGCGATCAAAGATCTGACAGTGATATTCAGAAACTGCTGGAAACAAATATTGACCAGGGTTTCAGGCTTGTTGTCGAGAAATACAGCACCAGGCTATACTGGCATATCCGTCGGCTGGTGATCCTCCACGAAGACGCCGACGATGCCCTCCAGAACACTTTTATAAATGTCTGGCGCAACATATCAAATTTCAGGAGAGAGAGTTCGCTCTACACCTGGCTGTACGCAATTGCAACAAATGAGGCTCTTGCCCTGATCAATAAAAGAACCAGGAATTCAGCTGTATCGCTCGATGATCTGGGGAGCTGGTTTGCAAATTCAACTGAAGGCAGTACATGGTTCGACGGTGATGAAGCACAGTTAAAACTGCAGAATGCTATTCTTAAACTGCCCGAAAAACAGCGGATTGTCTTTAATCTTAGATATTTTGATGAAATGACCTATGAAGAGATGAGCATCGTACTTAATACATCGGTCGGTGCATTAAAGGCATCATATCACCATGCAGTAAAAAAAATTGAAAATATATTAACAGGCATTTAAACCATTAGAACTTTTAATCATCCAAGAAAGTGATGAAAAACAATGACAAAATACCGGCAGGAAATCCATTTAAAGTACCTGGAAATTACTTTGAGGCGGTAACCAGAAAAATAATCTCGTCAACTGTTGAAAACCAGCGTGAGATCAAAAAGCCGGGTTTTTACCTGAAAATGAGGCCTTTCCTTGCAGTTGCTGCATCTGTCGCCGTTCTCGCAATATTAAGCTATACAGGGATAAAGCTTTTCCCGCCCCGGAATGTATCTCTTTCGCTTTCGGGAATTTCAGTCGAAGAGTATTCAGAGACCCTGTTAAATGATATTGACCTTCTGACGCTGGAAGAGATTGCAGCTCTCCCCGGATTACCGCAGGATCAGGAGAATCAATTTGTAGATAAGAAGGATATCATTGAATATCTGATGCTTGAAAACATAGATATTAATGAAATACATGATCAATTATAAATTCTCAGTCATGAAAAGGAAAATCAGTGTTTTTGCCATACTTGCAATATTCTGTACCGTGAATATTTCTGCACAGAATGCCAACCGTGAAAGGCTCGAAGCTTATAAAATAGCCTTTTTCACAAAACGTTTGAATCTTACTCCGGGAGAAGCCGAGAAATTCTGGCCTTTATATAATGAGTACCAGGAAACGAAAACAAGGATCCAGCTTGAACGACAGGAACTTAACAGGAATTTCAATCAGAACGGACTTAACATGAACGACAGGGAAATGACCGAAGCAGGAGACAGGCTTATTGGCTTAGAGGTCCGCGAAGCTGCCCTCGCACAGGAATTCCATAATAAAATAAAAACAGTTCTGACACCTGCGAAAATACTGAGGCTTTACCAGGCTGAAAATCAATACAGGCTTCAGCTATTGAAAGAATTGCAGGAAAGAAGGGAAGAAAGAAACAATCAGAATATAAGGCAGCAATAGAAGTCGCTCCCCTCCCCCTGAAGGGGGTTCCGCAGGTAATTCATAAACAATTAGTCCCCTTCAGGGCATTTAGGGACATTAAGGTTTAATCTCAGATTTCAGAAATGACATTAACTCATCAATGGTCATTTTTCTCTGTTCTCCCGAAGACATTATTTTTAAAGTGACCTGATTATTCCTGATCTCATCTTCACCTGCTATAACTATGTACGGGATCTTACGGGCATCAGCATATGATATCTGCTTCTTAAGCTTAACAGCGTCGGGATAAATTTCTGCACTGATATTAATGTCTGTTATCTGATCGCGGATCCTCAATGCAAACCGGGCTTCTTCATTTCCGAAGTTCAGGATCAGAACCTGAGTTGCAGGTACGACCTGCCGGTCAAACAGATTTAACTGGCTCAGAACGTCATATATCCTGTCGGCTCCAAATGAGACTCCGACACCCGAGACACCTTCCATCCCGAACACACCTGTGAGGTTATCATACCTGCCTCCGCCGCAAATACTCCCGATGCTTACATCCTTCGATTTGACTTCAATTATAGTCCCGGTATAATAATTCAGACCCCGGGCCAGCATCAAATCAAGTTCAGTCTCGCATGAAAGCTGACTACTGTCAACGTACGAAAGCAGGGTCCGCAGTTCATCAATGCCTCTCATCCCTGTCCCGGAACCTGAAAGTATCTCTTCAAGCCCTGCCAGTTTCTCGATTGCACTGCCTTTTAACAGAACAACAGGTTTTAACTTTTCGATAGCCAGGGGTGCTATGCCCTTGCTCCTGAGCTCTTCATTGACTCCTTCAATGCCTATCTTCTCGAGCTTATCAATGGCAACAGTGATATCCGTGATCCTTGCTGATTCGTTGATCATTTCAGCAATGCCTGAAAGTATTTTCCGGTTATTTATTTTTATGACAATGGCTGTCTTCAGCCTGCTGAAAATGTCGTCAATTATCCTGATTAACTCATATTCGTTCAACAACGAATCACTGCCGATAACATCAACATCGCATTGAAAAAACTCGCGGTACCTGCCTTTCTGCGGGCGGTCGGCACGCCAGACAGGCTGGATCTGATACCTTTTAAACGGGAAAGTGATCTCATCACGATGCTGAACAACAAAACGTGCGAAGGGTACTGTCAGGTCATACCTCAATCCCCGTTCGCATATTATGGAAGAGAGTTTTGCCGGTTCCATACCGAGGATATCCTTATCAGTGACTGCCGAGAGGAAATCACCGGAATTAAGAATCCGGAAGAGAAGTTTGTCGCCTTCTTCCCCGTATTTTCCAAGAAGAGTTGACAGGTTTTCCATTGCCGGTGTTTCAATTGGCTGATAGCCATAAAGTCTGAAAACTTTCCTGATAGTGTCGAAGATGAAATCACGCTTCATCATTTCTTCAGGCGAAAAATCGCGGGTCCCTTTCGGTATAGATGGCTTCATTCCTTAATTAAAAGATAAAAGACAAAAGTAAAAAGACAAAAGTAAAAAGAAAAAAGGAGAAAGGCCAAAGGTGATAGTAATGCCGCTATATTAAGCCCCCCATTTGGGGGGTTGGGGTGTCAGTACTTTTCAGGAACAAACGTCTGGTCGGTTATCGGAGGCCTGACATAGGCTACGTCGTACTTTAACGGGGGCAGCTTTATTGGCTTTTGGGTCAGGTCATTATATGGTATCAGTGAAAGAAAATGATCGATGCAGTTAAGCCTTGCCCTTCGCTTATCGTCGGCCGGAACCACATACCATGGTGATTGTTTGGTATCGGTATATGAAAACATCTTATCCTTGGCCATAGAGTATTCCACCCATTTATCGCGCGACACGATATCCATCTGACTTATCTTCCATCGTTTGGTGGGATCTTTGATCCTGTCCTGGAAACGGATCTCCTGCTCACTGTCGCTTATTGAGAACCAGTATTTTATAAGTATGATACCCGATCTGATCAGCATTCTTTCAAATTCGGGACATGACCTTAAAAATTCCTCATAATCTTCATTGGTACAGTAACCCATAACTTTTTCGACTCCAGCCCTGTTGTACCAGCTTCTGTCAAAAAGAACAATCTCCCCTCCTGATGGAAGTTCCGAAACATACCGCTGAAAATACCATTGTGTCTTTTCCTTTTCAGTCGGGATTCCAAGGGCAACGATACGGCATATTCTGGGGTTGAGGCACCCTGCAATTGTTTTGATCACGCCTCCTTTACCGGCAGCATCGCGTCCTTCAAAAATGACGACAACCCTTAGCTTATTTGCTTTTACCCACTCCTGAAGTTTGACCAGCTCGACTGCCAGCTTCATCAGCTTTTTTTCATATTCTTTATTCCCTAATCTCTTCTGCTTTTCGGCTTTAACATCGTGGTAAAGATTCTTTTTCTCAAAAACTTCCACCTTTTTGATTTTATTTTGGGGATTCTTCTTCATTGCAGAAATAATTAATCAGATTAGAAATATACAAATTTCTGATCTGACCAGGAAATTTACTGCAGGAAAATGTTACTGAATAAACGGAATGGTAACCGGGTATTTGAATTCTTCTCCTTTAGACGCTTTTACACTCGCTATTATGATACAAATGACTTTAAGAAATACCAGAAAGATCACTATAGGGATACCTATTATTATAATACATAACGGAACTGCCAGCACCATATACAACAAGATTGAGATCTGGAAATTAAGTGATGCCTTCCCATTCTGATCTACCCACCGCGACTCATCCTTTCTGGATAACCAGCAAATCAGGGGACCAATGATTCCTCCAAAAGGGAAGAAAAATCCTGCAAACGCTGAAAGGTGGCAAAACATCGCCCAGTTCCTTTCCGATTCTGATAATTCTCTGATCTCTTTCATGACACTCCGGTTTTTAACTAAAGACGTCTTTCCTTTTAAATTGTTGCATTATCAGAACCTGTCCAGACGTTTCAGATCGGCCGGCAACAATCCGTTAGGATTAGTCTTATCAATAGTGTGTTGATTATAATAATACATATTGTTGTCGTCGGTTCCGATAAGCATCTTAAAACAATAACCGGAGTATCTTTCACCTACAGGGCCCACTTTGTGGAGGATCAAAGTATTAGGGGTTTTGTTCTGAATAGCTTTCAGGATAACCTCTTCAGGGACAATTTCAATCCTGTGCCTGTAAACAGCCCTGATTTTCTCAATTGTTCCGATAGCAGGAGCCAGATCCTCCTGTTTTACCAGAATACTTCTTCCCATCACTTCAGGAATATTTTTATTATAGTACCTCAGGTATCGCCTCCCCGTTAAGGAAGGATTTTCATTTATCATGCCTGCATGTTTCTGCATAAAAGCCAGTATGGCTCCAAGCTTATAACCATACTCCATATCATCTTCTCCTGCAAATGAAAGCGGGACTGCACAGATCTCCGGCATCTGGCCCAACTCATCAACATCTTTGCCCTGCAGCAGGTTTAGAAAGTTAAAAACCGAATTCGATTTGTCATTTTCAAAATTTGTTTCAGTAAGAATTATAAAAGAATATGAAGGATCGGACCTTCTTGAATTGAAATCGGATGTTTTTATAAATTCGAAAGGTGTAATTTTCCAATACTCCTCCATTGCCCTGGTGATATAAGTGTTATAGACGGGATTGGCGTCTTCCAGTACGACACAGGTCCTGGAGGCAATAAATTGTTTTATTTCATTTCCCGTGGGAAAAGGTGCCTGCCCGGGCAGAAGAACAGATGTGGCAAAAAGTAAAATGAGAGCTGGTAATTTCTTCATTTAGAAAGCCTGATTTGAAGGAAGATATAATGGATTTTTTTCATTGAATTTCCTGATGTAAACAAACATCAGGTCTTTTTTCTTCTTGTTGGGGAGACGGACATACTCTTCATGCAACTCGCTGTCCCTCATAAGGAGAAGCTCCGTATTTTCAATATCATACTCCAGAATCTTTCCGCTGTCAAAATCAATCAGATATTGCCTTAGTTCATTCCGTCCGGGATTCTGACGGTAAGGAGAGTAATAATTACCATAAGGTGAATAACGATTATATGAATAAGAATAAGGATAATAATAGGGTGAATAGTATGGTGAATAATACGGAGAATAGTAAGGATCATAAAAACCATACGGAGAGTTGTAATAGCGGTTATCGTATGATGTAACATCTGCAACAAAATGACAGATATTCCCGATAAAAGTGATCCTGTTAAAATTCCCCTGGATCTGAACATACAGGACTCCATTCCTCGAAAAACCCCAGATGGAGCTTTTTTCGACTTCCTGCCTCATCCCCATGCCGTCGTAAAAATAGATCTTTTCGCCTGACATCAGGTTCTTAAAGAAATCCTTGTCGTTATAATCCGTTGACGTAAGGATCTTGGCTTTTGGTATAGGGCTGTTCATCTTCACCTGGTCGAAGTTGAGATAGATGCCATCAGTGAATCTGAAGTCAGGAGTATATTTTACCACTCCCTCGTTTTCCTGCGCGTTAAGCCCGATCAAAGCTCGCCCGGAACCAACAATTGCAATCATCAGCATAATCCTGAATAGTGTCTTCATAATGGTATATTCTTTTTATTTCCGGCTCAAAAATTGTACCACAGGAACAAAAATAAGCTTTTCCTTTTAAGGATGATAATTTCAACCTGTGTATATTTATCATCTATTTTGTTAATTTTACATTCCTGCAATCATTCAGTTCAGATCATAATGGAATCAAACGATCATATTCACAGGAAGTTTGAGAATCAGTATTCTGATGAGATCTTAAATAAAAAAAAGAATCTTATCGAGACTTATTCAATTATCGCCATGCTGTGTCTGGTCCTCGCAGTAATCTTCATTTCATTTAATTTAAGGCTGATTGCAGGATTTCTGGTCATTTCGGGCGCTGCATTGTTTCTTATGATAACCAGGAATACCTCAAGATTGTTCAAAACTGTTAAGGATTCCTTCCTGGATGCGAATTCCTCAAACGAAAAGAAAGACGATGTGATATCCGACTTCTCTCACAGGATCAGGGAGCCTCTTAACAATCTGGTGGTTATTGCTGATCTTCTGATGGATGCCGGTCTTCAGAAAAAACAAAAAGACCTGATAGAGACTTTCGTTGCCTCAACGAAAAATATGGTTACCACTGTTAATGAACTAACAATGCAGTCAGCTGGCAGTTTCAGCTATGAGGCCAGAAAACATATCAGGTACAATATCCTTTCTACTGTCCAGAACACGATTGAGCTTTACAGCCTCAAGGATAAACCAAACCTCGATTTTATCCTTAATAAGAAAGACTATCACGAATATGAATGTCAGGGCGATCCAATCATTCTAAAACAGATATTTCTCGACCTTTTCCATACCATCGAAGCCCAGGATTCCGAACGTACAACCAAAGTAACGATAAACCTTAAGAAAGAGAGGGAGTCGGACCATGAGAGAATTATAAGTTTCAGAATCCAGACTGACAAAAAACTGGTATTGATCAATGAATCTGGTACAGAAGGGCATCTTGCCTCAAGGCTGATAAAATCGGGCAATGGAAGCTTCAGCCAGGAATCAGGTGATAATTACACTGTCCTGAACATCAGCCTGCCGTTTGAATATCCCTTCACTGAAATAAAACAGCCGCCTGCACCGGATACCGGATCTGTCACAGCAGGTATAAAAATCCATAAAGAGCTGAAAGACATTAATGTCCTGCTTGTTGAAGATAATCTTATCAGCCAGAAGATCACCCTCCTTTCACTTAAACCGCTGGTAAACAGGATTGATACGGCAACAAACGGCAAGGAAGCGATTGAGAAACTGGGAACATCAGATTACGATCTGATCCTGCTCGACATACAAATGCCTGTCATGAATGGAATAATTGCCGCCGAAAAGATCCGGGAACTTGAAGCAGGTTCAGATACTCATATCCCGATAATTGCCATAACTGCCGATGCGATGATAGGTGACAGGGAGAAATGCCTGTCGGCAGGTATAGATGAATATATCAGTAAGCCCTTCCTGCCAGTTGTGCTTATTGAAAAAATAAAGATGGTAATATAGTTACCTTTTATGACCTTACTGCCGTCAATGAGTGATCTCATCTGTATCGCTGCGAACAAGCCTTATATTCTTCAATGAGGGTGAAGAAATAAATTCCCCTAAGCCCAGTAGTTCCCATTTTTTATCGATTTTCTCAATAGTTTTTGTATCGGAACAAACAATCTCGGGCCACCTCCGCGGAAATCCGCCTGAGCGGTAAAACTTGATAGTACCATCCAATAATAAAGTATCCCGGGATATCATGAAATGGTCTCTTACAGGATCGGTATTGCCCAGTATCTGCCAGGCCACCATATAAATATCATCCGGATCAACAGTATGATCCACAACGATCACCATCCTGAAAATTTGGGATCTCCTTTCCGTTTTTAATAATTCAATTATTTTCCCAATACATGAAGGATCCTCAGATGGATTAACTGCCAGTATTAAAATACTTATTCCTTCCTTAATCAGATTTGAATTCCTTGCTTTTATAAATGGCACCTCCAGCCATTCAGTCAGGCTTTCCAAAACTGCAGCGTTGTCACTATCCGGCGTTTTTTGTCCAGTCCGGACCTCTTCCGGCAGCTTAATTGTGGCGTCGATACCTGCCTTGCCGCCAAGGGAGAAACTATCGGACGAATGATCCAGAACATCGAGCGGGCCGTGGGTGAAGACAATATCGGTTCCAAAATCTGTATTGGTCAGAATATGGATCATCAGCTCTCTGTAGCTCCTGATATTCACACTGCCGCTGACCACGACCAGGTATTTTGTAAGCATCATCTGTCCTGCCCCGGACAAAGAGCTGATCACCTTCATTCCCTGCCCGGGGTAATTCTTACTTATATTCACAATAACAAGATTATGGGCAACACCAGCTTCGGGCATATGAAAGTCGATGACCTCCGGCTGAATGGCAATCCTGACCGGCGGGAGGAAGATTTTTTCTGTCGCTTTTGTCAGCCAGGCATCTTCCTGAGGCGGAATTCCGACGATGGTCGCAGGGTAAACAGCTTTCTTCGAATGTGTAATGCAGGTGACGTGAAATACAGGATACAGGTCGGTGAGAGAATAGAAACCTGTGTGGTCGCCAAAAGGGCCTTCGGTTACAGGAGGCTCGGCAGGATCGATATAACCCTCAATGACAATATCAGCATCATAAGGTACGTAAAGGTCATTTGTAATACATTTGACCAGCTTTACTTTTTTCTTCCGCAGGAATCCCGCAAGTATATATTCACTTATGTTTTCAGGTAATGGAGCAGTTGAGCAGTAAGTATATACCGGGTCGCCTCCCAGTGTAACTGATACCGGCATTGTCCTGCCGGCTTTCTTCCATGCCTCATAATGGGTTGCCCCTGTTTTGTGCCTTTGCCAGTGCATGGCTGTTGTTTTGCTGTTTAGTAACTGCATCCTGTACATCCCGACATTTGGTTTTCCGGTCAGAGGGTGTATGGTATGAACCATCGGAAGTGTCACAAACCTTCCTCCGTCATGGGGCCAGCACTTCAGAACCGGCAAAATTGTGAGATCAGGTGTCAGATATATGACCTGCTGGCATGCTCCTTTTATTCTTTTGCGCTCAGGCAGATAACCTGCAATCTTATAAAACCGGGGCAGGGCAAGAAATTTATCAAAAAATCCCGCAGGTGTATTTGAAATAAGGTTAAAAATCTCCTCTATACCGTTTCCTGCTTCAGAAAGATCTTTTTTACCAAGAGCCATCGACATTCTTTTGTCTGATCCGAAGGCATTTATAAGAACCGGGAACCGGGTTCCGTTGTTTTCAAAGAGCAGTGCTTTACCTCCTGCTTTGGATATTCTGTCGGTTATCTCCGTAATTTCCAGCAACGGATCAACGTGTTCCTTTATACGGTGGAGTTCCCCGTTCTTCTCA
>Ga0154631_1268_pt2 | contig 16201 bp, 5 predicted proteins | sample Rifle2008BG13ft_FD_116060 | JGI IMG/M metagenome (GOLD analysis project Ga0154631, IMG submission 116060) | Bacteroidetes bacterium RBG_13_42_15 | reverse complement strand
TCAGTAATCTCATTTTTTAAAGATTAAAGACCTTTGTCGAGAGCAGGAGCTGCTTTGAATTTAACGACTTTCTTGGCAGGAACGTTAAGTTTTGCACCGGTACGCGGGTTGCGGACCACTCTTGCACTTCTTTTGATTACTTTAAAAGTACCCAAACCAGGAAGCTGGAGCCTCTGGCCTTTTTTCATAGCTTTTCCAACTGAACTAACGAATGAATTCAGAGCTTTCCCTGCATCTTTAACTGTAAGGCCTGCATCTTTTGAAATTGAAGCAACTAGATCTTTTTTTGTCATGATTAATAAAAATTAAAGGTTAGACCATTTTAATTATTGAATACAAATTTATTCCATTTTAATTCATATGCAAATTTATTTTGCCGTTTTTCCACAAATAGTGCGGTTTTTAGGTTAAAATACCTGTTTTTTTTGATAAAAATCTGAAAAGAGGTCAATGTCGCTTTTCCTCACCAGCCGGAAGGTTGAGCACAAAATCACTTGTGAATTTGTTTACATAATGTTAATAATTTTTATATAACATTGATATTCAATAATTTACTCACTAAAAACAAAATAAAATCCTGAAAAATCAAAAATACGTTATATTTGCGGCGGATCCGCCTTCGCTACCAGCTTCGCTTATAGCTTCGTTGGTCAAAGAAAGCGAAGGCGGACGAAGGGAGAAATGGCAGAGTGGTCGAATGCGGCGGTCTTGAAAACCGTTGTGCTGTATTCACGGCACCGGGGGTTCGAATCCCTCTTTCTCCGCTGATTTTAAATGCAAATTACAGCAAAATCCTGAAATAGCCTCTGTTTCAGGGTTTTTCATTTTAACCTCCAAGCAGAAAAAAGCAGAAAAAAGCAAAAAACACCGGTTCCCGGGTGAACTATTCGGTGTAGTTTATTATTTGGCAAAAAACTACACCGAATAAGCGTAATGCATTGTTATGCAGTGTTTTGCGTAGTGCTTCTTCGAACAATTTGGTTTAAATTTGTACCAATATTATGTCAAATGGAAAGAAATACTTTTAATATTATTTTCTATGTCAGAAAAAACAAGGTAAAAAAAGATGGAGATGCATCTCTATTTATGCGGCTAACAATAAACGGAAGGCGCTGGGATTCAGCACTTAAGATTAAAATTGATCCCTCAAAGTGGGATGCTAAAAGACAAGTTGCCATTAGCGATAATGACGAAAAGGATTTGAACCTAATAAATGAGACAATCGAGAGTTTACGGTTTCGTATCCACAAAATAAAACTTAAGATTGAGGATGAGGGGAAATTGTTAACCATTGAGAGCGTAAGGGACAAATTAATCGATAAGGAGAAATTTAACAGGACAATCCTTAAGCTTTTCCAAAATCATAATGATGAATGCAAGCTGAAAGTCGGAATCCAGGTTACACAGGCGACATATGGAAGATACCTGACATGTTATAAACATTTAAAAGAATTTATAAATAAAGAGTATAAGGCAGATGACTTGTCCGTGTCGGAAATAAACAGGAGATTTTATGAAAGATTCGAGTTTTTTCTAAAGAAAGAAAAGAAATGTGCCCACAACACTACTATTAAGTACATAAGGAACTTTAATAAGATTGTCCGTATTGCAGTTGAGCAGGGCTGGTTAACCAAAAGCCCTTATAAAGATATTGGATACCGGCTGGAAGAAATTGACAAACCTTATCTCAGCATGGATGAATTAAATTCAATCATTGAGAAGGATATCTGTATTAAGAGATTGGATTTAATAAGAGATATTTTTGTGTTTTGCTGCCATACCGGCTTATCATTCTCTGATGTAAAAGAGCTTATAGGTGACAATATTCAGATCGGAATAGACAAAAACAGGTGGATCATTAAAAACCGCAAGAAAACTAAAATAGTATCAAAAATCCCATTGCTTGATACTCCAGCGAAAATTATCGAAAAATACAGGGATTATCCCAGGTCGGCTACTGTGACCACACTCCTACCCGTTCCAAGTAATCAGAAGATGAACGCGTACTTAAAGGAAATAGCTGACGTAACTGGAATAAAGAAGGTACTGACTCTGTCAGTTCAGAGCATATGCCTTATAAGCAGGAAGTCGGGGATTCGACTCCCTCATCGCGCACGGGGTTTTCAGAATGTCTGAAGATAGAAAGGATACAGAAAAAGATACAGTTTTTAATCTAAATTTATCCTTTTTCTGTTTAATGGCTAATTATGTTAAAGGAATTAAGAAAACAAGGCGATAAGTACATTCCCCGCTTCGGGTACAAAAAAACCTCTTAATAGATTGAAATTAAGAGGATTTCTTATTTATTGAATACAAATAGGATACAAAAATATGGTTGCCTAAACACTTCAGACGAATCTGGATTTATCACCGTTGGCTTTCTTGTCTTGATATCAGGGAACAAATTGCAAAAACTGTGACAAACTTATTTACTTTACTGTCCATATTATAGCCAGTGCTTTATTTTCAATCATATTAAAATAGAAGATGGTAAAGGATAAATGTTATTGTTAAGTTCTAAACTTTCATTAGTAATGGTTATTATTCTTTTATTTGAGTCTTTTCTGTTATGATAATTCCAACAATCTGTCATAAATAGGAATTCCAAAACCGACAAGATTGGTTAAATAAATCACAGCAATTTCTTTTAAATTCAATTTTTTTAAGAAAATATGGAGTAAAAATATTCCCAAAAACTTATAAAAAGAAAGCTGTTTCGTTTTTAAGACACTACAAGTTATCCTATTTTAATCTACAGTTTTATTTGTAAACCTAAAGCAAAATTAAGAAATTCATAATCTCTTTGTATCTCCATATTGTATCTTGCACCAAGTTCAAGACTGAAAGTGTGATTAAGCCGCAGGTCAACGCCCATTTCACCCATTATCCCAAATTTGGAGCCTGCATCCTGTATCATCAGCATTTCAGGTCCCAATCCGGCATAACCGGAAAACAACACATTAATCACTCTGTAATACTTAACACCTACCGATAATGCTGTAATGTGCAAGTCTTTCACGGATGAGCTTTTAGCTGGGAACTGATTGTAACTTAAAAGTGACGAAAAGATAATATTCGAAGATTTCCTGTATTCGAAATCTACTGATCCGTTTACCCCTGTGGAATAAGTATTAGCTATCGTTCCCAGTGGCAAAGATGCCCCGCCATGAAGGCTCAGAACGAACTGGTAAGGTTCCTTTGCATCAATGAAAGGTTTGATATCAAGATGGCTGTTCGGGAGTATAGCCAGGTTATACATTCCGTTTTTGCTCTTCTCTATCCCATTGAGTTTTGTCCGCCACTCTTCAACTGCTTTCCCATGATGAGCAATATAACCAAATGAACCTAGAGGAGAGTACAAATCAAAACGTTTGTTATTAATGATGATGAAATTACCGGCACCGTAATACGTATCGACAAGATACTCTGCATATGAGTCCACCAGAATATCTTTGGTTATGAAAACATTTGGATTGCGAATCGAGATCAATGCAAGGTTGTACCCTTCCATACTCGCCAGATTTCTTTTGCTCTTCATCCACTTCTCACCTGTCTTTGTCAGATCCTTTGGAGTAAACCATGTTTTTAACCTGGTCTGAACAAAAACATTATGAGCGTTCCTTCCGGCAGGAGGTTCACCACAGCCCCTTGTGCTAATCCTTGCTGTATCACTGTATGCAGAAGCCTCAATGAAGTTCATGTTACGATATACGCTTCGGGTTATGATATCTGCATCGCTGTTTGAAGTAACTTCCACATGTACGCACTGATGATCCTGAACATCCTTATAATACTGTACATCTCCACCGGTCTCATCACCAGACAGAATCCAATCATAGAAGAAATGACCCAGGCCGGGTGTCGGAACCGTAGAACCTGTAGCAGGGGGGACGTTTTGAACAGGCAGCCATCCATCAGCATCTTTTGTGGTCTTAAAGGAATAAGTGTCAAGGCAATTTGCTGGTTTTGATGGGAACGGTGGATCGACTATATCTGTCGGTTGCAGTCCACTTATCACCCTCCAGTCATCGCCTATCCCCAATGCAGCGCCCCAGTGTGCTATCCTGAAGCGTACTTTGATATCTTTTGCCTCAACAGGCTGGAGTGTAGCGGAAGTACCATCATCCACAATTCTCTCTGTATTATTGTGTACAGTAGCAATGAACCTGTTAATCGCCCGTGACGTGAGTTCACCCGAAGAGTTAAATAGTCCGATTTTCATATTAGTTGAAAGATCGCCGGAGGTGAAATTTGTAGTTTGACAAGGATCATTGAGTACACCGATATCACCAACATTTATCCATACTCCCTTGCATTGGCCACTTGAAGATAAAGAGGCGTCACCCCAAAATACTGCAGGAAAAGCATAGTTTGATTCGAGATCTCCATACGGCTGTTCTGATAAATTTCTCGGCCATATATATTGTATCGCGCTCGGAATCAGATTATTTACCCTTACAACATCAAAAAAGAACTGGAATTCATCCTGAAGTGTGATCCACACAACGCCGTTCCTTTTTATGCTTCTCGGCATCTTCATCTCCACGTTCCAGGAATAGCTAGCACCTGGACCAGTACCTTCTTTGAAAGAATAAACCTTAAATTCAAATCCAGCCTGATCTACGTTTGTTATCCTTACCCATTTCCACGTAGCACCATCGGTCTGAAGTTGTCTTTGATAGAATCGTATTTCCCGGTATGGCCTGTTTGCTTTAGCAATATCCGGATTCATTTCAATGGCCTGGTTTGCCGCCGAGGGATCTCTTGCTCCCTGGTTTGAATATACAGGGTAAATAAATATCCTGAAATCGTTTTGTGGCTGATCGTCTATATTCTTGTCAGGACGGAAATTAAGAATGATAAGATCTTCATCATCGAAAACAGGATCATTTTTAACTTCAAATGACATATAGATGGACGGATTGTCACCATATGTATAACGAAGACATTGGAATGCTGTTTGTGCATTTGTTCCGTTTCCATATGTGAGTCTGTAAGCATTATTCCAACCGAGCTCCGGGTTGCCTGCAGGATCGGGGTTTTTATCGACAATACCATCAATAAAAGGTCCGCCTTCCCATGGCAGTGAATAGGTTGGAGGGAAGACAATCTTGTCCATTGGAACTCCGTTCCCTGTTATTTTGAATACAAACGGATTCCTATTAATATCATTTGTAGTTACAGACACTATTGCTGTTTTGGAGCCGGGAGATAAAGGATCGAAACGGATGGTAAAACTTGTTGTTCCTCCTGACGGTGAGACAGGAGAGCTTGTATTATCTGAAAGAATAAAATCTCTAGTATCGCCGGAAGATATGGAAAGGTTACTAATTTCAAGATCTATCACCCCCAGGTTTTCGATGGTAAATGTAATATCCTGGCTCATGACCAGGCCAGTGCCATCAGCCACAAGATCGCCGAAATTGTATTTTCCTGTTCCGTGTGCAATATTAGTACTCCCGTTGCGGACATTTATTTTTGCCAGATCACTGCCAGCGCCGTAATAACCTGTGCAACGCACATCATGATGAAAAGACGGCCAATTCTGAACTGATCTGTTATAGATACTTGACAGTGACCAGACATATAGACCTTGGGAACCGGCAATAATTTCAGAACTACCATCCTGGTTTAAATCAGTGATGAGAGGGGCACCGAATTGGAAGCTAGATGCAGTTTCACGCGGGAAATCTGAAACATTTGTTCCATCTGGATGGAAGGCATAGAACATACCACTGGAACCACCAGCAACTATTTCAGGAAATTCGTTGCCATCGAGATCACCTATTACAGGAGAGTTGGCAATAAAAGAAACTGATGCTGGATTCCAACCTGCAAAATAGGAACCATCATGCTCCAGAACTTTCAAAGGATTAAAAACACCGCCAATAATAACCTCTAAATCCCCGTTATGGTCGATGTCTGCCAATGCCGGTGATGACATAATACCATAATAACTATTTGCAGGAATTGTAACAGGCCAATTTCCAGCAACTATATTACCGTCATGATGCCAGGCGTATACTTTACTATCTTCAGCTCCAATTACTATTTCAAGATCATGGTTTGGATCATTGTCGATATCCCCTATTGCAGAAGAGGAAAGTGTCGACTGTCCTATATTTATCGGCCAGTTTCCGGCGACATTTGTTCCATCAAGATTCCAGGCATAAACGTAGCCATCGCTACAGCCAAAGATGATTTCCTTTTGAAGATCATTGTCTAAATCGGCGATTGCCGGCGTTGAATAAATACCTCCACCAGCGGCTTTCGGCCAGGTGAAACCATTACATGAAAATGAAGAACCATCGTGATGCACGATAAATACATTACCGCTGGCAGCTGCGGCTATAATCTCCAGATCCCCGTTGCTATCCAAATCGGCGACAACTGGGGATGGGAATATATAATTGTTTACTCCACTTCCACCATAGTAAGTATAAAAAGCAAGCGTTCCGTCATGATGCCATACATTAAGATAGTTCCGACAAGATACAATGATCTCAAATTGACCATCATTGTCAAGATCGGCACACACTGGTGCACTTTTTATATAATTGGAGCCAATAATTGGCCAGGGCGTATATAGAGAACCATCTGCATGGTAGACATATACCATGTAACCAGAAGTTGCTACGATTTCTAGACCTGGTGTAGATTGATCCACGTCAGCAACTGCAAATGGATAGTAATAATATGTATCTAGATTCTGAGGCCAGCCGACAGCTAATAATCTGTCTATGATCACCTTCGTCGTCACGGAGTTTATGACGCCACCAGCATCGGTTACAGTTAGCCTTATTAAATATTTGCCATCCGCAAGACCGTTAATATCAATGGTAGCAAGATTGGCCTCGGTAACAGGCGCTGTTCCACCTCCAGTCAATGTAACACCGGTTGTCAGCCAGATAGTGGGTGTTGCAGAACTGGCATACTCGATATTAAAATTGGCCATAGGGTTTGTTATTGAACGATCAGCACTTCCTGTGATTGTCACCAGATTGTTATAATAACTAAGTTGCGTTGGGTCGGGTAATGTAATTACGGCAATTGGTTTTTCAGTATGCCCGATAATGTATTTGTGAAAAATCCCATGTAAATCGTAAAAACAATTAGAAATGACATCTATATTAGGTGTCCCGTCGGTCATATCACCATTAGCAGAAGGATTGTAGGCCAGATTGTCGTCCTCTTCCAAAAAAGCACCTAAATATGAACCAAAACTTGTACTCAGCTTTTTTAATGCACGGAAAGCTAGGTCATCTGTATAATCATTGCCAAGTGAAGTCCGTGTATCCCAAAGTGCGCCGGAAAAGATTGGGCTGTCATCATGGACATCATTATACCAATTCTCAGGAAAATGCATATCAGGTGTACTGATATTTCGATTTATTGAAACACCTTCTCCTTCAATCGGATCATCTGTGATAGTACAGGCAAAATAGTCGGACCATCCTTCATCCATTGCTCCGGTTTGTCCTGAATAAGGGAAGAGTATTCCGACATAACATTTATCTGAAATGGCATGGGTATATTCATGGTAGATAATATCGGCGCACAAAGCAAAGTCTGGCCATTCCCCTGGGGAGTCGCTACCAAATCTTAGGCCATCTCCCGAATAGTAATACGCATTAAAATATACCCCATCGCGTACATGGACATGAAGAGGATCTGCAATCGGTGTAACATTATAAGGATCTCCTCGGAGAAACCAGTCCCGGATATTATTTACATGATAAAATGCATTGGTTTCGACGTCATTTGGAGAAACATCATCTATAGTCCAATTCCAATCATGAACTCCCGGAATGTTCACTGTTGCTAAGTGTGTCGCATCCGGATCTGTTGTTTCATTATTATGGATTACCACATGAGTTCCCACGAAATTAGCTTCTAAAGTAGCACTTCCATTTAACATATCTGTAAACAGGTAATTACCATTAGCGTCTGTTGTCTGGTTATAATCTGTTCCTGTCTGGTTCAATTTTATATTTAAATGGCTAATATTAACCATTTGCGGCACATCGGTCGGATTTTGAGGATAAATCATGCCAGTTACTTTCCCCGATAGATCTTCACTTTTTGCCAGATTCATACGTTCAATAACGTTTCCAGTGGCAGCGTCGATAAAGAAACACCATTGTACAGGGATCTTTCCTTTTTGAACTTTTTCGGTAAGACGGATGTCTATTTCTGACTGTGGCAAAAACAATACCGGCATCACCAATTTCCATGTAGTATAATAACAAATTCTATTGCTAGAAATCAATTTAGGAAAAATAACTAACTCGCAAGTAATTGGAAGAATTGGCACATCAGAGAGTCCTTGATTAGCTATTTCAGCTGCCTGTTCTTTGGATATATTTGGAATAGTAGAGACTTCAATTTCTCTGTAAAAATCAGAACAAATGACAGTTAGTTTTTGGTTTTGAATAATCAAATTAACAGATCCGCCATATACTGGCAACCCCTGGTAAATTTGTTGGTAGTTTATATACCATGTACCATAACCTGGCTTCTGAATCCTGGGTTTGTCAAAATTGGCGCTGACAAGGCTTAGGTTATCCGGTTCAATTTGAAGTAGCTTTTGATATGTGTTTAACAGTCTGACGGAGATATTAGAAATGTTTTCCTTTGTAGGGATTTCAGAAATTTTGATATAGTGACCGCTTATGCGGTGTGGTGTACCGGTAGCTTTATTCCATTCAACCATCCACCTTTTATCATACTGATCATTGAACTGTTCCCAGTTTCTGATCATTTCTGCCCTTGTTAATGAAGGATCATAGATGCCTCTTTCTTTTTGTGCCATTGTTGTTCCAACACAGGAAAAAAGAATGAGCATAATTGCTGACAGTTTGGCTAGTTTCGTTAACATATTAAATCCTCCTGACATTAAATTTGTTCACAAATGGCTGACTTTCTTATAAACAACACATAAAAGGTATCTGCGGGGTAAAGTGAAGTATTTGCTCTGGCAGGTTTGTATTGAATGAATGACTAGTAGCATATAATGTTTTTTTCGCCTGATCTATTACATTGTCAGTTATAATTTATTGTGACGGCGCTCCATATTTTAAATGTAGCATTCTGGTTCTTCGAAGAATAAAATGATGCTTATGAACAATAAACAGATTATCATAGGCATTTTCAGTAATAATTGGAGGGTTGAAGATACCTAAGGCTTCCATTATTTCAGGAACAGTATTTGAATGGCCGGCAATCAGAATTTCTTTCCCCTTATAATCTGAGTATATAGTATTAATAAGCACTTCCGTATTATTTGAATTAATAATAATGATACTCAAACCTAAATTATCAGCGGCAGGTCGAACAGTAGCTTGAGTCCGTTGATATTCGGTGGCAAAAATTGCATCGATGCCTGCATCTTCAACAACATGAGACAGTGATTTCGCTCTTTCATTACCCTCTGCTGAAAGCGGTGGATCATTAGGAGGAGTTACTTCTTTTTCTGCATGACGGACAAGTATTACTGTTGTAACTTTGCAGCACCAAAGGTGATACCCTAGAAAAAGAGTTAAGACAAATACAAATGAGATAATATAAATACCTGATCGCTTCATGGTCTTTTTTTATTTTATTAACAGCCTAATGAGTCAATAAATAAAAAGCACCTATCAAACACAAATTGATCTTGTTAAAAACTTACGGGGGCATTGACTAAGACAAAAGTACGAATTAATATAATACAAGTCAAATTTATTTTTGTAATAAACTCAAGTTGCTGTTGAAGAGGAATTGGTGAATGTTTAGGACGGATAATCTTACGAATGATAATTCAAATATCCTCCCCCAAACAAAAACCAAGTTAAGAAAAGTACAAGAACAAGTTAAATCCTCCCCTGATTACAAGCATCAAACAATGGGAGGTTTATGGATAATGACTAAACTTTACCACGTGCCTAATTGGTTTCTATTTAAGTTTTATAATTAGACTATTCTTTTTGTGAAATTCTCTTTTGAGTCATTTTTGTCTCCATTTTATGTTTTAAAGTATTTTAAACTTAAGAGCGTTTATGATGAGTTGATTTGAATAGTTTGATGCATATGAGTAAGACAGATGGTCATAAGTATTTACAATATATCCTTTGGTTTTGAGTAAATAAAATTGACTTTTATTTACATATATCGTAATTTTGATTAGCAATATATATCTACTGGTTACAAGTTGTAAGATATTCGATAAAAGAAATGAACTGCAAAGTCTCTTCAATTCTATAGTCATAACAAACAAGGATAATAATCCTTCTTATTAGTTATTTATTTACTTTTTATTGGAGGAGAAACCATGAAAAAACAATCATTTCTTCAAAGATTTACATTTGTCTTGCACTTTTGTGTTTTAGTCACCATTCTATTTAACGGATGTAATTCTACCAAAAATCCGCAAACTCTTGAATCTCCTGATCAATTTAAATATATTGGGCAGATTCCTGACCAAATCCATTTTGTCAAACCTGGAGTAGTTTATGTCCGGTTTCGGCAAACGGCTGTAAATATGCAATTCAGTCTGCAACCTAAAAATAAGGGATTAGAGCGGCTAAAATTAGGTATCCAGGAACTTAAGGTACTAGACTCCTTGGGTTTGGTCCAGGTGAGAAGAGTTAAGCCTCAGCTTGAACAGAGAACTGGCAGTCAGATTAATGTCTACACAGAAGCCCGGTTAAGGGAAAAGCTTAATAAATCTTCACGTATCGGGAAATCTGCAGATGCTTTTAAAGGCATCGAACGGGACATGATACTTACCTTTCGCCCTGATATAAATCCAGATGTTCTTTGCCAGATACTCAAAAAGTTCCCTTCTGTCGAGGAATGCCAGGTGAATACTTACGAAAAACCATTAGCTCCAATCATCCCAAATGATCCGCATTTCATTGACCAATGGGGATTCAATAACACTGCAGTAGGAAGTTCCTCACAGGCTCCAAACTTCGACATTGATGCGCCTGAGGCATGGGATATTAATAAGGGTAATGCCTCTATTGTCGTTGCTGTTAACGACGCGGGTGTCGATATATGTCATCCTGATCTTTATGAGAAGATATGGATCAATGTCAATGAGCTCCCGGATGCATTTGTCAGTCAGGCCAATGCATTGAGCTCCGACCAATGGCCAGATATTCTGACGTTTACAGACATCAATGCTTTTTCAGCAGATCCAACGACCCAATCCAACATGGCTGCTCTTCGCACTTCTTACAACCTTATCGATGGTAATGGAAATGGATACATTGATGGAGAGGACTTATACAACGCCTTCAGAGACGATACAGACAACGATCCATCTGAATCTGCCGGAGAAGCAGATGATATAGTAGGATGGGATTTTGGAAACAATGATCCTCTACCTATCTCAAACGAGTCCCATGGAACAGCAGTTGCGGGGCTCGTTGGCGCGATGACAGACAATAGTCTTGATGTGGCAGGAGTAGGATGGGATACACGTATCATGGCAATTAATAGCGATTATTGGTGGCCATCTGTGGAATATGCTATTAAACATAAGGCGAGCATTATCACTTCAAGCCTTGATCCATCTTTTTCATTATCACTTACAATCAATGGTCTACTGGCAGATCTGAATAACGAACGAATCCCTTTCACAGCTGCATTGGGTAATATCAATCGCTATTCGGGCGGTACCGTATTTGCCGAATCTCCATATACGATTGCAATAAGCAATTTTAAGAGCACAGGGATAAGGGATCAGAACGACGGTTCTTCTTTTTCTGTAAATACTGACGTGGCAGGGCCGGGAGCTGGAACATGGTCCTTGAACATTCCATCAGATGCTATGTCATTCGGTGGAACAAGTGGCGCTAATCCTATTGTTGGTGGAATTCTTTCACTTGTTATGGCGGAAAGGGCTGGATTGACTCCTGAGCAATATCGACAAGTTCTCAGGAAGAGCGCAGTAGATGTTCCCAGCGTCACAGGTGATCTCGGTGAAAACACTTCAGGATTCGATTATTATTCAGGTTGGGGTTTAGCAAATGCAAAAAATGCTCTTACAATGGTCAATAACGATCCATGGGCTGAAGCGAAGATAACTTCTCAGAGAAGGAGTTACTGGGCAATAAACCGCAAAGAAGAAATGCACATTATTGGAGCATCTTCAGCAGTTACAGCATATGCGGGGATTCCGGGTGGAGGACAGAGTCAGGTTATTCTTGATTGGGCCCCAGGCGCTCCACCTGATGCAACAACATGGTCTACGATCGCTTCCAATACACGTTCTTATGTTAATGATGATGTGATAGGTACGCTAAATCGTTCAGTGTTGGCTTCAGGTGTGAATACATTGCGACTGACCGTGACATCAAATGGAAATAGTTTCACAGACTATGGTCGCGTAGATGTACCCCATGCCTATATGGACCTCCCGGACAATACTCTTATTTTGCCAAACACTGAAATCAGGGGATTTGCCTTTCATCCGCAATTTGCATCTTTCGAGCTTCAGGTAGCGGCAGGGCATGATGCAGATCCAGGCAATTCTTCATTATGGTCTGTTGTAAGCACTTCAACAACAGAACGTCTTCCTGTTATCGGAGGAATTGGATATACAGATCAGATTTTGTTCTCGAACATACCAATTTCATTGCTCCCAAATGGCGAAGCAACACTTCGAACCGTGGTTAAAGACGCATCAAATAATCAACTTGCTTCTTATTCAGTCCCTATCATTGTTGATAACACTATATTCCCGTACCAAAATGGTTTTCCTGCTGATTTCTCATCATACCCATATAGATTAGGAGGGCCGGCAACATATGATATCAATGGAGACAACAATCCCGAAATTATTGTTACAGATCAATTTGATGTTTATGTTTACAAAAACACCGGAACTATACTTACCGGATGGCCTGTCTATATTGGTATGGACAAATTAATAGCATTTTCCCCGGCAATAGGTGACATAAATGGTGATGGTATGCCAGAGATAATAATTCGTTCAAACAATGCGAATAGCCGTAAAGATATTATTTACATTTTAGGGAGAGATGGAACTCTCATTTCGCCATGGCCGCTTAACCTGGAAACATTTCCAGGAGGTTGGCGCAGTGATTCCTGGGCCCCCAATACACCAATTATAGACTTTGCCCCGGTTTTAGCTGACTTAGATTCCGATGGAGATTTAGAAATTCTTATTGCCGGGCAACCAGAAAATTCTTCATCCCCTTCAGGTGTATTCGCATTCCAGGGAAATGGATCTCTTTGGCGAAGTTATACTATCCCGAATGCTGAAGATATACCGATACCTCCCGCTTGTGGAGATATTGATAATGACGGAGAGATTGATATTGTTGCCATTACAAAGCAAGGATCTGTTAATACTGTCACAGCATGGCGTGCAGATGGGAATCAGCTTTTCTCAAGTTCCTTACCCTCTGGTTGGACATACCCTTATACAATGGTTCTGGCTGATTTAGATGGGGATCTTGACTTAGAAATTGTTGTACAAATGTTTAACCGCCATTTGCGTGCCTTTCATCATGATGGTTCGATTGTTTCTGGTTGGAACGATATAGCTCTCAATAATATATCCTATTGTATGAGCGTTGGAGATTTAACACCTTCGGATGGTAACTGTCTGCCAAGTATCATTGTTCCATATTTTAAAGACGTAGATCCATCTTCTGTCTATGACTTTCAATATGGAATTTCTATTGTCAGCCATGATGGAAGTATCACTACGGGTTGGGAAAATATTATAGACAAAGGAGATGTAACACTGCAACCAATCGTTATGGACGTTGATAATGATGGAGCAATGGAAATACTAATCGGATCTTTCCGACAGTATGATACCGACAATCCTCCTTTTACTAAGATGGTAGCTTATAACTATGATGGGACACCTGTATCTGATGATCGCTTTCCAATCTATTTTGCCGGAGCACTTCCTAGAACCCCGGCAATAGCTGATATTGATCAAGATGGAGATTTAGAAGTTTGTGTTGCATCCAATAAGTGGGGCGGTCCGTTAGAAGTCATCGATCTTGATGCGCTCGATGATGGTGGTGCAATCGCCTGGGGAATGCAACTTCATGATCCTCTTCGTTCTTCGAATTACCACGGTGGTGTGAGGATTCTTGAACCGACTACTACAAAGCCTACTGATGTTGGCTCCCCCAGCGATGTATCAATCCGCAATTCACTTTTAATCAGATTAAGAAATGAACTTTCCTATGGGATACCTGATGCATCTAATGTGACTGTCCGCATTGGAGAAAGTATCGCCCCAATAGTATCATCAACAAGAGTTGAGGGGGAAACCTGGTTACTTGTTGTTCCTCCAAATCAAACAAACTCTGGCTTGTACAAACTTGAACTGGAATGGAACGATGGAGGAATCCGGCGCTTCACAAGCCAAAAAGATGCAATTCGCTATAGTGCTACAAGTGAACCAGCAGATCAGGTCCTAGTGATTGATAGATCCGGGAGCATGATGGATTATGAAAAATATCTGGCGTCCAGAACTGCTGCCAATTTCTATGTTAATGCCCAGGGAGCAATGGATAACCTTGGACTGGTTACTTTTAACACACAGGCTTCAGATAATATCCCTGGTGTTTTGCTTCTTGGACCAGATGGAAGTGTTAACAGAGCACAAATCGCAGGTAAAATCAACACAACCCCAACTCCATCTGGCAGCACTTCTATTGGACAAGGATTAAAAACAGCCTTATTGAATGTACTTCCTCCTAAGACCCCGGAACGCAAACGAGCACTAGTACTGTTGAGTGATGGACTTGAGAATACAGCCCCATTATGGGAAACAGGAGCGAATCCTGTAAATATCCTGTTCGAACAACCAGAAAACGAGGATGTAGTGATTCATACTATCGCATTGGGTCCTGATGCAGACCGCGATCTTCACAGCCGTATTGCTGAAGCAACCGGGGGAACCTCCCGTTTTGTCTATCTTGGTCACTCAGAAAGCCTGTATGCTCGACTTGCTGATGCATACAGGCAAGTTGACGAAATAGTAAATCGTGAACAGAGAATATTTACAGAGGTAGATAGCATTGCAGAAGGGATCTCTAAAAGCTATCTGATCACTGTCCCTAATGGAGCGATGTATGTATCTTTTTGTTTTAGTTACAGGAATGCCAATGCAAACGTTGATATTGTTCAAGTACGCAAACCTGATGGAACAATTATACCTCCAGAAGAGATGACTATTGTTAATGGATACTCATCAAAAGTACTTACTCTTTCTGCTCCTCAATCTGGTTATTATCAAATTACTATTATTTCCAATGCATCAGGCAGTGAAGTGCTTATGACTTCATCTGTCAAAAGTGCTCAAACACTTGTTGCTTCCATTGCCTGGCCAGAAAAAGTCGAAAAAAAAGCAATAAAAGCTAATCTGCTTGCAACAGTATTTAATCCTCAAAGTGCTGCAATATTACAACATCAGAATGCAACAATATTCAACTCCAAAACCGTGAAAGCCATGAGCAGTTCTTCTGTTCAGGTAACAGCACGAATTGTCGCCCCGGATAAATCTGTAACTATACTTCCAATGCTGGATGATGGTATGAATCGTGATGGTTTTGCAAATGATGGAGTTTTCGGTATACCAATTATGTTTGATAAAGGAGGTGGTTATGCGATAACAGTTAATGCAATTATCAGACTTGACTCCTCAGCTAAGGTCAACGACAAATATGTCCTTGAAAAAACTATAGGATTCTTTCAGCCTCGGGCAAAAGATAGCGATATGAACGGGATCGATGATACATGGGAGAATTTGTACTATTCCGGACTGTCAATCAAAAGCGTAAATCCACTTTGTGATTATGATGCAGATGGATTAAATGAATTTGAAGAGTTCCGCTATAAAACTAATCCACTTAATTACGACACGGATAATGATGGTCAACCAGATGGCCCTGAGGTTGATAAAGGAACTGATCCTTTGATTTCAAATCCAAAGATTTTTACGGAAGAAGATAGTGATGGAGATGGATTACCAGATGCCTGGGAGAAACGATTCTTTCCTGAAATGGAACTTTTAAGTATCGTTGGACAAGCCGATCCGGATCAGGATAGCTTACCAAACTATACAGAATGGCGTTTCAATACAAATCCACGACGGGCTGATTCTGATGGGAACGGAATTATGGATAAAGATGAAGAAAGTTGGCAACTCGCTAAACCAGACTAT
>Ga0154631_1153_pt1 | contig 16295 bp, 7 predicted proteins | sample Rifle2008BG13ft_FD_116060 | JGI IMG/M metagenome (GOLD analysis project Ga0154631, IMG submission 116060) | Bacteroidetes bacterium RBG_13_42_15 | reverse complement strand
TTTACCGATTACCTTGCAGTTTAGCAAATAATGTTATCAACATTAAGTGTTAATAATCAACACGTTAACTACTTTTTAAGGATCGACTAATTAACTGTTTTTAGCTCTGCAACTTCAACTATTTAATTAATTTTGATGTAATAATCACTGATAATGCGACAGGTAAAAAGCAGGAATTTCAGATATATTCTTACAGGTATACTGTTTGTTATTTACTTCCTGTATTTTGCTTTATTTAATTCGCATCATATCCATTATCTTGAACAAAGCCAGCTGTTTTTCTGGAGTTTGGATTTTCTCAAAGAAAAGTTTGCCTTACCCGGAGGTTTAGCGGATTTTTCAGGCAGCTTTTTCACCCAGTTTTTTTATTCATCATGGCTTGGGGCTTTTATCTATACGCTGAATGCATTTGCAGTTTTTGTGCTTTCATTTTACATATATAAAAGACACCATTTGAATAATGTAATTGTAGCTTTTATTCCTGTTTGGCTTCTTGCAATATTGCAGAGCAGCGAATTATTCACATTTAATCAGGCTATAGGCTTCTTATTACTCTTATCTTTTTTTGCTTTATATATTACGGTAAAGAAAACTGCAAATCGCTATATCCTCTTTTTTGCGGGATGGCCTGTTTTGTACATACTTGCAGGAGGATTTTCTATCCCCGTAACAGTATTATGTATAATGCACGAATTGCTTTTCAGGAATGAGAAAAAGCGTTATATCATTACTATTTTATATGTTATAACGGGAGTCCTGATCCCTTATTTATGTGCCCAGCTTATTTTTTATATCCAGCCTGATAAGGTCTTTACCTGGCCTGTCATTCTTGAATTGCATTCAATATTCCTGTATGCACTGATTTTGTTATTTGCATGGACACCGGTTATGTTGCCGGCAGGTTTTTTTATTGATAAGGTCAAATCCCTGAAAAACCGGTTATTACCGTGGAGTATCATAAATGTCGCGGCAGGTATTGTAATAATTGTCCTGATGGCTTTTGTGGTTTACAAGCGTGCTTATAATAAAATGGCAGATATGATGCTGGGAGCTGATCATTATACTCAGCGGGCTGAATGGGATAAGCTTCTTAAACTGTCAGACCGTTACCCGGGATATAATACTCTCGTAATTTACTATACCAACCTGGCTTTATACAAGTCGGGGAAACTGATGGACAGGATGTTCTGTTATCCCCAGATAGGTTCGCAGGGATTAAGGCTGAAGTGGCAGCGTAATTTAAATCTCTTCTTCGGAGGAGAAGTCTTTTCCCGGTTATCATATAATAATGAATCAATCCATTGGGCTTTTGAGGCTCTGGTGGCTAAAGGCCTGAATCCGCGTTCCCTGAAGAAACTGGCTGTCGGGTGTATTGTAAACGGAAATTATGACATCGCACGAAAATATCTCAGCCTGCTGAATAAAACCCTTTTTTACAGGAAATGGGCACAGCAACACATAAGATATCTGTCTGATCCTGACCTTATGGGAAAAGACCATGAACTATCCGAGTACCGTGATTTGCGGGTCAGCACCAATTTCTTTTCAGCGGTAAACGGGTTGAATCTGCAGGATCTTCTGGAAGACCATCCTGAAAATAAAATGGCTTACGAATATCTGCTGGCTTCCCTGCTTCTCGACAGGAACCTTGATGGTTTTGCCAGTGCAGTCCAAAATCTGAGATATTACGGCTATAAAAGGATGCCTTTGCATATTGAGGAGGCTTTGATCTTTTATAATTTCTATGAAAACAAGGACATGGTTCCTGAAGGTTATTCTTTCAGGCAGGAAACTATTAACAGGTTTAACGAATATGCCAGGGCTTACACCGCGTACAGAAGCGACCGCAAGATCGCTGCATTTGAACTGGGTAAAAAGTATGGGAAAACTTACTGGTATTATCTGCAATTCCCCAGCAACTGACTATGATGACAACGAAAAGACTTACAACGGCAAGGATTACAAAACTTCATGTGTTTTGTTTTATCATTCTTTTTACTTCAACAGGTTGCAATAAAAGAATACCTGCTTGTGATGAATTAAATCGGAATGCAGTTTTAAATCCTGATTATACATCAGTCACAATACCACCAAACATTGCTCCGCTGAATTTCATGATAAATGAGACTGCTGATAAATACCTTGCCAGGTTTTATAACTCAGATGGGATTGATTTTACGGTAAGTTCAGATGATGGCGCAATAAATATACCTAAAAAAAAGTGGCACAGACTTTTATCGGGTTCAGTTAAGGGGGAGTTTTTTGTGGACATTATGGTGAAGAAATCGCAGAAATGGGCAAAATACAATACAATTGCTAATTATGTTGTACGGGATTCTATTGATAAATACCTGGTATACAGATTAATTGATCCGGAATTCGAGACCTGGAACGTAATGGGAATATATCAGAGAAATCTTGAAAGCTTCAGGGTAACACCACTTATGCTTAACAGGATGAGTGACGGAAACTGTGTGAACTGCCATACATTCTGTCTGAACAGCAGTAAAACCATGATGTTCCATATGAGGAGTGAACATGCTGGAACGGTTATTTATCGCAATGATACACTCTCTAAAATAAATACCAAAACCAGCAAGACAATTGCCAACGGAATGTATCCTGCCTGGCATCCTTCGGGAAATTATATTGCTTTCTCGGTAAATAATATTGTGCAGAGTTATCATGCAATACCCGGAAGAACGGTAGAGGTTTATGATACCCTTTCGAATATTGTTCTTTATGATATAAATAAAAATGTCATAACCAGCTGCAATGCATTGTCTGACCCTGATCGTCTTGAAACATTTCCTGCATGGTCACCTGATGGACGTTATCTGTATTATTGCTGTGCAAAGAAAAATGTCCTGAAGCAGCCTGATTATAATAGTTTTATGGATGTGCACAGCCGCATCAGGTACGATCTTCTCCGTATCGCTTTTGATCAGGAGAGCCGGAGTTTTGGAGCAGTTGACACTGTGCTGATCGTTTCTGATACGGTAAGCAGTATCTCCCTTCCAAGGATCTCTCCTGATGGCAGATATGTTCTTTTCTGTAAATCCGAACACGGCAATTTAACAATATGGCATCCCGAAAGTGATTTGTATCTGCTTGACTTAAATACAGGTATAGTGTCCGGACCAGACATCAATAGTAACAAGACTGAGAGTTTTCATACCTGGTCATCCACCGGAAGATGGATCGTATTTAGCAGCAGGCGGGACGATGGTTTATTATATACGCGGCCTTATTTTACTTATTTTGATACAACAGGTCAGACGCATAAACCATTCGTACTACCTCAGAAAAGCACTAAACACTATTTTAAAATAATGAAATCTTATAATCTGCCTGAGCTGGTTACTTCCAAAATAGACCTGAATCCGCGTAAGTTTGCGGGGATTATTAAAGCACAGGCGACAAATGCCGCATACGAGGATTTTTAAACTTAGTTTTCAGAAAGTATAATACCTTAACCTTCATAATTGCATGTTTAACCTATTAATTAATCTAAAATGAAAATAAAAATTGTCAGAATCATTTTTTTGATTCTTTCCTGTTTTGCCATGATGGCTTTCATGCCTGGCAGCGAGAATCCAAAAAAACCAATTTACCTGAACACCGCTTATTCTTTTCAGGAAAGGGCGGCTGACCTTGTATCGAGGATGACCCTTGAAGAAAAGCAAAGCCTCCTTGGGAACACAATGCCTGCTGTTCCCCGCCTGGGAATTAATCCCTATGATGTGTGGGGTGAAGCTTTACACGGCGTGATGGGAAGGACCTTCATAAGCGGCAGAACGGCAACATCTTTTCCAAACAGCGTTGCACTTGGTTCCGCGTGGGATCCTGATTTGATGAAGCGTGAAACTTCAGTCATTGCTGATGAAGCCCGGGGTTTTAATTACGACGTCATATACACACTTACCTACTGGTCGCCGGTTGTTGAACCCGTCAGGGATCCGAGATGGGGAAGAACGGGAGAATCATTTGGGGAGGATCCTTTCCTTGTTTCACAGATAGGCAGTGGTTTTATCCAGGGTCTGATGGGGGACGATCCCGTTTATCTTAAAGCTGTACCCTGCGGGAAACATTACTTTGCAAACAACTCCGAGTTTAACCGTCATACAGGAAGCTCAGATATGGATGACAGGGATATGAGGGAGTTTTATCTGGTGCCATACAGGAACCTTATCGAGAAGGATAAACTTCCGGCAATTATGACCTGTTATAATGCTGTGAACGGTATCCCGATGTCGGCCAATAAATATCTTGTCGATACAATTGCCAGGAAGACATACGGACTGGACGGATATATAACCGGAGACTGTGGAGCCATATCAGACATTTTCTTTGGCCATAACTATGCAAAAAGCAATGCTGAGGCTGCAGCAATGGGGCTTAAATCAGGAGTTGACACCGACTGCGGCGGCGTTTACCAGTCAAGCGCTATTGAGGCAATTAAACTGGGTCTGATAACTGAAGCCGATATGGATGTGGCCCTTACCAATATGTTCACGGTAAGAATGCGAATAGGTGAGTTTGATCCCAAAAGTAAAGTTCCCTATGCAGGCATAAAACCGGATATAATCAATGATCCCGCGCATAATGAGCTGGCAATCGAGGTTGCCACAAAGACACCTGTTCTTTTAAAGAACAATGTGGTTGCCAAAACCGGCAGAAAGGCACTCCCTTTAAAGGCTGATGAAATAAAGAAAATCGCGGTCATCGGACCTCAGGCAGACAGAGTAGAACTTGGACCCTATTCAGGATCACCCGAAGCTTCAGTCAGAGTTACTCCATTGGCAGGAATAAAGAATTTTCTTGAACAAAATAAAATGAAGGCGGAAGTTGCCTATAATGCAGGCGGCAATACTTCAAAAAACAACGAATTCTTCACCCTGATCAGATTTTCAACTGTCGGGAAAGAGGGGACAACCAAAGAATATGACGCATCCAAATTTGATGCTGCCGCACAGGGTGTAGTCCTGGGCGCCAGACAAGGACAGTCAGTCACCATGAGAGGAATCAAAGATGGAGACTGGACTTCTTATAATAATATAGATATTACCAATGTTGATTCAATAAGATTCAACCTGAGTGTTTCCATCGGAGGGATAATTGAAGCAAGACTTGGTTCATCAACTGGGAACCTGATTGCGACTGCAAATGTTACAGGTCCTCAGCAAGGTTCGGGAGGATTTGGTGGTTTTGGCGGTTTTGGAAGAACAAGAACTGTTACAGCTAAAATAAATTCTCTCGGTATAACAGGTCCGCAGACATTGGTATTCGTCTTCCGCGCACCCGAAACAGCTGCTGTTGATAAAGAGACAATAGCTCTTGCTGCTTCTGCAGATATTGCCCTTGTTTTTGTCGGAACCGATGAAAGAACAGCCAGTGAAGAATCTGACAGGTTCACATTGCAGTTACCTGGCAACCAGTATGAACTTATTAAATCAGTTGCGGCTGCCAATCCCAATACAATTGTCGTGATGCAGTCACTTGGAATGGTGGAAGTTGAGCAGTTCAAGGATAATCCAAATGTGTCAGGAATAATCTGGACCGGATTCAACGGGCAGGCTCAGGGTACAGCAATGGCTAAAATACTTTTCGGTGATGTGAATCCCGGAGGTAAGCTGAATGCCACGTGGTACAAGTCGCTGAATGACCTTCCGGCTATCACCGACTATACTTTAAGAGGCGGGCAGGGAAAGAACGGAAGGACCTACTGGTACTTCAACAAGGACGTTTCGTATGAATTCGGATACGGACTTTCGTATACCACGTTTGAGTACAGCAATTTCAGCATCAGCAAAAATTCTATTACTCCCAATGACAAGATAGCTGTATACGTTGATGTAAAAAATACAGGGGCTGTGGATGGAGATGAAGTAGTGGAGGTATACGTCAGGACGCCGGATACTCCTGCATCTCTGGAGAGGCCGATAAAGAGGCTGAAGGGATTCCAGAGGGTAACGATTGCAGCAGGACAGACGAAGACAGTCTCAATAGACATAGATTGTGCAGATCTGTGGTTCTGGGACAGCAGGAATGACAGGATAATGTTTGATCAGGGCAAATACATCTTTGAGATAGGAGCATCATCGAAGGACATCAAAGGTCAGGCAGAGGCTACGATGAGTGGATCGTATAACCCTGTATTACAGACTGTTGTTGCAGAGTGCGGAAAGGTGGTATTAAGGCCCGGCAACACGGTACAGACAAGTGTAACCGCTTCGCTCTCGGACGACAGTTTCATTAACATCAAAAATGCTAAAGTTACTTACAAGAGCAATAATCCTGAAGTTGCAGGTGTTGATGACAAAGGATTTGTAATGGCAAAAGGAGTAGGAACAGCTTCAATATTTGCATATGTTACGGTTAATGGCAAGACGGTGTCGGACAGTTATCCTCTGAAGGTAATGCCCGATCTGAGGCCGGCTTCAATAATGGTCAGCGGAAAGAAAGTTACAGGTTTTAGTCCAGCCGTCAAGGCATACAGTTATCTTCTGAAAGCTGGCTCGGGTATCCCGACTGTCAGCGCTGCTACGGCAGGTACCGATATTACAATTAATGTTGAACAGGCCAAAGGTGTTCCGGGAACAGCAGTTGTAATACTAACGGATAATATTACTTTGGAGAATAATTTCTACAACATAAACTTTGGGACCAAATCTATCAATGACGAATTCGACGGCAGCTCCCTGCGCAGCCACTGGAGCTGGGTAAGAGAAAATCCCGCTCACTGGAGCCTCACCAAAAAATCCGGATCGCTGGTCATCACGAGTGACAAAGGCGATATCGTTTCAACAAACAATAATGCTGAGAACATTCTTCTGCAGAGTGCAAACACCGACTGGACTATAGAATCAAAGGTCGTATACTCAAGAAGACCATCAGGTTTTGCGCAGAACGGCGGCATCCTGGCCTACCAGAATGATGATAATTTTGTAAAACTGGTGTACAGGGCAGGCGGCAGAAGAGGAATGGGTGGCTTTGGCGGATTCGGCGGACCGGGAGGGACAGGAATTCAGGCCGGTTCTGTAGAACTTGTTGTGGAGAAAGATGGTTACCAGACATCTGCAGCTCTCCTCAGTTTGCAGGACATAATCCAGGAAAACAACACACTGATACTGAAATTAGATAAGAAAGGTACTGTTTACACCGCATCCTGCTCAACGGATGGCAAGAATTATAAAGCAATCGGTACGGCAGACATTATGTTAAAGGATATAAAAGCCGGAATGATAGCTTGCGATGGTGTGGCACCAGCCAGGATGGTTAGTTTCCCCGGGATGCAGCAACAAACCAGCCAGCCTGAAACACCATTTGAAGTTGCTTACGACTACTTCCACATCAGCAACAAAGGTCTGAAGTAATGTTTCTTAATCCTTTCATATGATCTCAATATAAAATTAATATCATGAAAAAGAGAATTTTTAAACAAGGACTTTCTATTCTATTTTGCCTGGCAGTAATCGTATTTATTGCCGGATGCAAGGGTAAGACCCAAAAGCCTGTTTATCTTGATACAAGTTACTCTTTTGAAGAGAGGGCAGCCGACCTTGTATCAAGATTCACGATCGAAGAGAAGCAAAGTCTTCTTGGCAACACAATGGCAGCCGTTCCCCGGCTCGGAGTTAATACTTACTACGTATGGGGCGAAGCTCTTCATGGTGTTGTATCCATGTTCAATCCCTATGCAGGACCGGCAACTTCATTCCCAAACAGTGTAGCAATGGGATCTTCCTGGGATCCGGCTCTTATGGAGCGGGAGACTTCAGTAATTGCAGATGAAGCAAGGGCATTTAATACTCCCGTGATAGCCAACCTGACATTCTGGTCCCCGGTAGTTGAACCGGTAAGAGATCCCAGGTGGGGCAGGACAGGAGAATCCTTCGGCGAAGATCCGTTCCTGATCTCACAAATCGGAGGCGGTTTTATCCGCGGTCTTATGGGCAACGACCCTGTTTATCTCAAAGCTGTTCCGTGCGGCAAACATTATTTCGCAAACAACAGTGAATTCAACCGTCACGTAGGCAGCTCCGATATGGACAACAGGGATATGAGGGAATATTATCTATCGCAATACAGGAAGCTTATTGAGAAGGATAAACTGCCCAGTATAATGACCTGCTATAACGCTGTCAACGGAATTCCCATGTCGGCAAATAAATATCTTGTCGATACAATAGCACGCAAGACCTATGGTCTTTATGGCTATATCACCGGTGACTGCGGAGCCATCCAGGATATACAGACAGGTCATCTCTATGTTAAGACCGCTGCTGAGGCTGCAGCCCTCGGTCTGAAATCGGGAGTTGATACCGACTGTGGCAGCATATACCAGACAAGTGCTATTGATGCACTGAGTAAAGGTTTAATAACAGAAGCAGACATCGACCGTGCTCTCGTCAACATGTTCACTGTGCGAATGAGAATCGGAGAATTTGATCCACCGTCAAAAGTCCCGTATTCTGCAATCGACTCGACAGTTGTAAATTCTCCCGATCATGTGGCATTCGCAGCTGAGGTCGCGAAGAAAACCCCCGTGCTGCTTAAGAATAACAATATGAAGGATTCCGACAGGAAAATTCTTCCGCTCAATGCTTCTGGACTTAAGAAAATAGCTTTGATAGGTCCCCAGGTTGATAAGGTTGAACTGGGTCCCTATTCCGGAATGCCTCTTGATAAAAACAGGGTGACCCCCTTATACGGGATAAAAAGCCTTCTGTCTGCCAAAGGATCGACCACCGAAGTTGTTTTTAAAGAAGGTGCAAATACGGTGAGCGGCAGTAATCTGTTCAATATTAACTACTTTGAAATAGTAAAGAATGACGGATCTTCGGCAAGATTTGATGCTACAAAGTTCACGGCATCATCAAAGGGAATAGCGACCGGCTCCGGGGCAATGCCACAAGCATCAGTCAAGAATGTCGGTGATGGAAGCTGGACTTCATATAAGAATGTAAACGTCAGCAAGATGGAAAGCATAAATCTTAATCTTTCCATACCGGGTGACGGAGGTTCGATAGAAGTGCGAAAAGATTCACCAACAGGAGTTTTGCTGGCTTCGTTTGATATTAAACCGCCTCAGGGCAGGTTCGGTGGATTTATGCCTTCAACAATAAATACCAAAGCAGTCCAGAAAGGAATTTCGGGGAACCAGACATTATATCTAGTCTATCATGCTCCTGCAAAACAACCTATCGACAAAGAAATAATAGATCTAGCCGCATCATCGGATGTTGCCATTCTGTTTGTGGGGACAGATGACAAAACAGCCAATGAGGAAGCTGACAGGCTTTCATTGGTTCTGCCCGGTAACCAGTACGAACTGATCAATGCAGTGGCAGCTGTCAATCCCAACACTGTCGTAGTAATGCAGACGCTTGGTATGGTTGAAGTCGATCAGTTCAAGGATAATTCGAATGTAGCAGGCATAATCTGGACTGGCTTCAACGGTCAGGCACAGGGGACAGCCATTGCCAGCATACTCTTTGGTGACGTAAACCCCGGAGGCAAGCTGAATGCCACGTGGTACAAATCAGTCAACGATCTTCCGCCAATAACCGACTATAATCTCAGAGGTGGGAAAGACAAGAACGGAAGAACATACTGGTACTTTAACAAGAATGTATCCTATGAATTTGGTTACGGACTCTCCTACACCACTTTTGAGTACAGTAACTTCAGCATCAGCAAGAATTCAATCACGCCGAATGACAGGATCATGGTCAGTGTTGATGTGAAGAACACAGGGAATGTTGACGGGGATGAAGTGGTTCAGGTATACCTGAGGACACCCGATAGTCCTGCTTCGCTTGAGAGGCCGATAAAGAGGCTTAAGGGATTTCAAAGAGTGACAATCCCTGACGGACAGACTAAAACTGTATCGATAGAGATAGATTGCGTAGATCTGTGGTTCTGGGATAGCGCGAATGATAAGATAATGTTTGACCAGGGCAAATATATATTTGAGATCGGTTCCTCATCAGAAGATATCAGGGGAACGGTGGAAGCAACAATGAGCGGGGAATACAATCCCATGCTGAACACTGTGGTTGCAGAGTGCGACAGGGTGGTATTGAAACCGGGTAATACTGTTCAGACAAGTGTGACCGCTTCGTTGTCGGACGACAGCTTCTATAACATGAAGGATGCAAAAGTAGCCTTCAGGAGCAATAATCCGGCTGTTGCAAGTGTTAATGAAAACGGACTGGTAACAGCCATTGCACAGGGTGTTGCAACAATTACTGCCGAGGTGACAATTAACGGAGTGACAAAATCAGATGGCTATCCGTTAAAGGTAATGGCTGATCTTACGCTTTCATCAATAGAAATGGATGGACAGAAATTGGAAAATTTCAGCCCTGACGTACATGCCTACAGTTATCTTACTGAAGATGTGTCAGCCAGACCTCCGGAAATAACCGCTCAGCCTTCAGTTCCGGGAACAGCGCTCAAAATTACCCAGGCAACTGCAATACCTGGAACTGCACTGGTAATCCTGACCGATAATATTACCGGACAGACGAGTGTCTATGCGGTTAATTTTGGCACCCCGTCCATTGGGGATAATTTCATGTCCGATTCGATTAGAGAAAAATGGAGTTGGGTAAGAGAGGATCCGGCAAACTGGAGCCTTACCGAAACGGAACGTTATCTTACAATTACGGTTCAGGAGGGTGATATAAAAGGTTCCACCAATAACGCAAAGAATATCCTTCTGCAGAGTGCCAACACTGACTGGATGATAGAATCGAGGCTTGAGTTCTCAAAAAGACCTTCAAAACCTGACCAGCAGGGAGGGATTATTGCCTACCAGGATGATGATAATTATATCAAGCTTGTTTATACCAACTCAACCAGAGGATTTATGGGAGGAGACGAACTTATTGAACTTCTTATCGAAACTCAGGGTTCTCAGTATTCTGCTGCGAACGTAAAAACGTTAGGTTTGGTGCCTGATGACCTCGCCATCATGCTCAGACTTGAGAAGAAGGGAAGCAGGTACACTGCCTGGTATGCGACAGGAGGAGGTGATTTTATACTTTTGGGATCAACAGATGCCGTTTTGAGTGATATTAAAGCCGGTCTGATTGCCTGCGACGGGGCACCCTCCCCCATGGATGGTATGTTAGCCCAGTTTATGGACGCCTTTGCACCCGGGGCTCAACAGCCTTTCAAGGTCAGGTTTGATTACTTTAATATAGGTAATATGGGTAATTAATCAGTCCTGGTAATGAGTACTTTTTCCAGATCCGGATTACCCGGAGCTGGCTTTGTATAATCTCAAATATGTCACTACTTATTAATAAAATTGTCCATTTTATTATCGGCGTATTGATCTGCCTGATACCGGCAGAAAAGTTATTCCTTAATCCGGCTGAAGAAAAAGATCAGGGAAATAGTCCTGGATGTATTTCAGGAACAGAATTTATTAAGGGCTACAGGAATATTATGTTTTATGATGGCAAATATCTTGCTGTTGGTTCTGACGGAAGGATCGATTATATAAGCAGTTCAGGGGGGAAAAGCTCAGTCGTCAGCAAAACCAGGAATAATCTAAACTGCATTACCGCAAAAGACAAGGTTGTGGTTATCGGCGGAGATAAAGGAACAATCCTTTTCTCGTCCGATGGAAGAGTCTTTTCCACAGTTGAATCCGGAGTAAATGCCAGAATCAACGGGATCACTTCCGGGAACGGATTATTTATTGCAGGTGCTGACGGGGGGATAATCCTGATATCAAATAACGGAAATTCCTGGGGCAGCATTAGAACCGAAGCCAGGGGGAACATTATTTCCGTTACTGCCAATGACTCATTTTTCATTGGGATTACGGAAATTGGTGAGATATTAATATCAAAGGATGGCTTTAAGTGGGATATAAGGGATTACAACAAAGTGTATTCAGGTTATAATAAATCCTGCATATTTAAAAAAGTTCTTGCAGCAAATAACAGGATAGTCATTATCGGAATGCATGATGATAATTCTCCTGCGGTCCTTTTTTCAACACTGGGAAATGTATGGACAGAAAGATCACTGGTATTTGATGACAATCAGGGAATTATGCGATTTCTTACAAATGAACCGAATGCCATCACTTATGATTCTGTCCGCGATCAGTTTATTCTCGCATGTGACAAAGGAGAAATATTCACCCTGCCCTCATGTTCAAAATGCAATGAATCTGCGATAATATCAGACAGTGATCTTTATGCAATCACTTGTTCCGGGAATTTACTGATATGTGTCGGCCGGGAATTCTCGGTAAATATCATGAACCTCTGAGCATTCTTAATCTGGAAGCCTATTTAATCCCTTTTGGCCCGTCATAATCATATGTAAACCAGCTAAATGCTGCTGATCCGCCATTACTGGTTTCGTTGAAGGAAAACATACCGATGCGTGTCCCCTTCCAGAAACCGGCGGATATGGTAAAAGGTTCTCCAATCCGGGTGAAATTCTTATTATCAGTGCTGAAGAAGAACTGGTTTTAATTCCCTTTAATGTCCATTCTGACTTTCAGCCAGACCTTTTTCGATTTGACCGGTTTTTCACTTGTGACCTTTCCGTTATTTTCGGTAAAGATATAAAGCTTACCACCTTTCCTGACTACTCCCAGGAGGTTTGTGTTTCTGCCTCCCATGTTGCAAAGCCCTGCTTTTTAACCGTCGGTAAGACCTTCCAGGACCATTTCAGTTGCTGCTTTGCCGGTTGTACCCATAACTTTCTGAGTCAGGGTATTGCGTGCTTTTGAAAAGTTTTCTGACTTTAATGCTTTCAGTACCAGCATCCCGGGCTTTTCGGTCAGCGACCAGTTTGTATTTACGGGATTATGATTCCACTGCCACTGCAGGCCAAGTGTGGCTGAGCTGAAATCATCATCACTCCGGGGAGCAGTTATTCCGAAGTCACCTTTTTAACATATTCAAACCAGTCGTAATCCGCATTTGCTGTGCATATTTTACCGTTTCCCGTAGCGTAAAGGCCGACATAAACGCCGGTGAAACCGCCGACTGTTTCCGAGCTCAGATATCTTGCCATAACCCTGATTATTTCTTTAGGTGTGTCAGTGCCCTGCGAGTACAAAAATGCAAAATTAGCACGTTCCCCTTTTATTATTAGCTTTACAGGTCCGGGTTTCAGAACTACTGCAACTGATTCATGGACCACGGAATCAAATCTGAGTTTACAAACCAGGACTCTCTTGCCTCCTGCCTGTTTAACAACCAGATCGAAGTGAGTACCATTGTTAAGAAGTATCATACCGGCTTCTTCATTAGCTTTGTCCGGATTAAATTCAAGCTGTGCAGTAGCTGTAAAGTACATATCCTGAATCCTGCGGCCGGTAAAAGTTGGCGATTTTCTGTCTTCAATTGTTTGTTCCGAACCTTTCAACCTTAGAAAGCCTTTACGTGATGACAGCGAGTAATTTTCCGAAATGGGGTATCTTAAGTAGTTCCATTCCAGTCCCAGTTTATCGGGATCGAAATCTATTCTGGGAGGCTTTGCAATGAACGGTTTTAAGGGAAGGGTAGGGCAGGTCATGTTGACCGTAGCAGTTCCATTGCCATTTACCACAGGCCATCCGTTCTCAGGCCAGGAAACAGGTGCCAGGCAAGTCTCTCTGCCAAGAGTATGATGAGTGCCTCCGATACTGCGGTAGCCATGGAAGACAATCCACCACGATCCATCGTGGGCCTGGACAATATCGGCATGACCCACTCCCTGGATAGGATTGCCCTGACCGGCTGCATTGCAATGAGTAAGAATAGGATTTGAAGGATTGGAATTGTATGGTCCCCAGATATTTTTGCTTCTGGCTATCGTCTCTGAATGAGCTTCTTCAGTGCCTCCTTCAGCTATCATGAGATAATAAAAACCATCCTTCTTGTAAATATGGGGACCTTCCGGATAACGGCCGCCTGTCCCGTTCCACATCTTTCTGCCTTCTGAGGTGAATTTACCTGTTTTAAGATCAATCTCGTGCAGAATGAAAGTTGACGAGATAACGTAGACTTTTCCGTCATCATCGAAGAACAGATCCGGATCAATTCCCTGGGCTTCAATCAATATTGGATCTGACCATGGTCCGGCGGGATTTGATGCGGTGACGTAGAAATTTCCTTCTCCACCGATATTCGTGGTAATCATGTAAAAAGTGCCGTCATGGTACCGGATTGTCGTTGCAAATATATTCAGGCCTTTGGGCAGTTGTGTCGGGCGGTTGATGCAATAACCGATCAGTTCCCAGTTCACAAGATCATTGCTGTGGAAGACCGGAACTCCGGGAAAATATTCAAACGTACTGTTTACCAGGTAGTAATCCTCTCCGACCCGGCATACACTGGGATCAGACCAGAATCCGGGGATAACGGGATTATTATATGTTACAGCTTTGCCCGGATCGGTTACAGCTGAGAAAGCATTTGACATCGCTCCAAAACCTGATTGTGGCCTGTTACGGTTTGAAGGCTGTGTTAACTGGGAGTAAATAAGGGAAACTGTTAACAGAACCAGCATTGCGGAAAAAACAAATCTTTTCATTGTGTCAATAATTTTTATGAGAGAAATATAGAAGATCAGTATATTTTTATTCTGAAAGTATTGAATGAATGCGGAATTGACTGACACCATCCCTTCCCGCCTGTTTCCTTGCAAGCCTGTCGTTTGATCCGGGCCGGCACGCATAGTGACTGTTTGTCTTCTGTATATACACGCCAAAAGATCTTATTTAAAAAGCAGTTGAGCCGTTTCATTAAGGAATTTCTTGCAGTTCATCCAGGTATGGCCGCCAGAGGTAATAAAGGTCTGATACCTGATCTTTTTCTCATCGAGCACCTTTATATATTCCTGAAATATACCAAAAAGTCCGTCTTCATTTCCGCAACCAAGTCAGAATAATTTCAATCTGCTGTTTGTAAGTTCAGGATCGGCAAAAGGAACTGCATTATTGCGGTCAAATTCCTCCTTTCGCATGCCGGGAGCATACCCGCATACATAAGCGAACAGGTCAGGATTGCCAAGTCCTATATAAAGGGATGTGCCTCCACCTCCTGAAAATCCGGCAACAGCTCTTCCTTCCCTGTCAGTCCTTACCCTGTAGTTTTTCTCAACATACGGGAGTATATAGTTTTTGAAATCCTTCTGGAACTCCTGAAGGTTGTCACAGTTCCTCAATGATCCTGACCCTTTGCTGATCACCGGGAATGCCCTTCCATAAGGCATTACCACTATCATCGGCTTAGTCTTACCTTGTGCTATAAAATTGTCCAGAATGATATTCGCTCTGCCGACCTTGGTCCATGTTTCTTCAGTATCTGTTGTACCGTGCAGCAGAAAAAAGACCGGATATTTTTCATTTAAAGATTGTTCATACCCGGGAGGAGTGTAAATAACTATAGGTCGTGTCCCAAGTTCATCAGAATAATAGTACCTGTATGAAACTGTTCCGTGAGGGATATTCTGTATCGTATAAACCTGCGGATTTTCGGCAGATATCTCAACAAGGCTGTTCTGGAATCCTTCATTGGGGAAAATCCAGGAATTCCTCGGATCCGCCACCTGTATGCCATCCACAACAAAACAATACGGATATATGTCAGGCTCAACCGGTCCAAGGGTTATGCTCCACAATCCTTTATCATCCTTTAGCATATTTTTCTGCTCTGCAACAAACTGTGTGCTGAGCTTTACCTCTTTTGCATCAGGTGCAAGGAATCGGAATGTGACTGTTCTGTCACTCTTTACTTCAGGTGAGATGAAACCAGTGCTGCCGGGCTGACAGGACGTCTCATACGTAAACAGAATTACCGGAAGCGTTATTAACGCAATCTTATTCAGGTATTTCATAATTGAAAACATTGAGTTAAACAGTTGATAGACCAGAGGGCTGCATGCCTTCATCAATACTGAAGGGAAAGATATAAAATCTTGTACAAAAATTGTTTCACTTATCCCAAAACCTCCCTGAAATACAAGGCTTTTTTCTCCTGTTTGCATTGTATGACTTATTTTTTAAATCACTGACGAAAATTTGAAAGGAAAATCCCATTCTTTTTCATACAGAGGTGTCGGAATTTATTAAAATTACAGAAAAATATGATCTTCATACTTCTTTACATTGTCAGTATGATTTAATGAGATAGTGAGCCTATCAAAACAATAATCATTAAAAAGCAGCTATGAAAAAGTTAAGAATTTTACTCAGTAGCATTATTTTATCCGGATTGATTTCCGGGAATCTTCTGGCACAGCAACCGGCTGTGATTAAAATCGATTTAGAT
>Ga0154631_1120_pt2 | contig 16307 bp, 16 predicted proteins | sample Rifle2008BG13ft_FD_116060 | JGI IMG/M metagenome (GOLD analysis project Ga0154631, IMG submission 116060) | Bacteroidetes bacterium RBG_13_42_15 | reverse complement strand
AAACGGGATTTTGTGTTCACATTTTGGTCATTGTCAGCAATTTGCAATTATAGATGCTGAGAACAATACAATTTCAGGTGAAACATTAGTCACACCACCACCCCATGAACCCGGATTACTCCCCGCATGGTTGGCTGAAAAAGGAGTAACTGATGTTATTGCAGGAGGTATGGGACAAAGAGCCATCGATCTGTTTAATCAACAAAAAATCAATGTTTTTGTAGGGGCACCGATAAAAAAATCAAAAGATCTGGCAAATGATCTTCTGAACAATACCCTTTCGGCCGGAGCTAACTATTGTGACCATTAATCTGATGCGATTCCACCTCAGAAAATGTTTAACAAAATGATAACCTTTGGTCCTTTGCCATCGAGAAGACTTGGTAAAAGCCTTGGGATCAATAATATCATTTCTCCCAAGACCTGCTCCTATGGCTGTGTTTACTGCCAGGTCGGAAAGACGATGAAGAAAAGTATTACGAGAGAAGTTTTTTTCCAACCTGAACTAATTTTTGAAAAGGTCAGGCAACATCTTGATCAGCTCAGCAAAGAAAACTACCCCGATTATCTCACGTTCGTCTCTAACGGAGAACCTACTATTGATCTAAACCTGGGCAAGTCAATTTTGTTACTTAAAGAACCCGGTTTCCCTGTAGCGGTTATAACCAATGCTTCATTATTATTTGAAGAATCAGTCAGAGAGGATCTTTTTCAGGCCGACTGGGTGTCTCTTAAAATGGATGCAGGGGATAACGATACATGGCAAAAAGTAAACTGTCCGGCTCATGGGCTCGATTTCAAAGAGACCATAAAGAACATAAATCTTTTTGCTTCACAGTATAAAGGTATCTTGTGCACCGAAACCATGCTTATTGAAGGGTTAAATGATACTTTTAATAATTTAACAAATGTTTCAGAATTAATTAAAGAAATAAATCCGGGGAAAGCATATCTGGCCATACCAATAAGACCGCCGGCGATGGCACTGGTCAAACCACCTGATGCTGAGAAACTGAACCTGGCATGGCAGATATTTGACAAGAGTGACATAAAAACAGAATTCCTCACGTGCTTTGAAGGCAATGAGACAGGTTTTACAGGTAATATATATGAAGATATACTCAACATCACAGCAGTTCATCCGTTAAGAGAAGATTCGTTACATAAATTACTTCAAAATGATGGTGCCGCTTATTCCGTGGTCGACTCTTTGATCCATCAGCACTTAATTAAAGCAATCATTTATGAAGGCAATAAATATTTCATTCGTGATTATCAACCGCCAGTTTAACAAATGATAGTTCCGATAATCTTATATGGTGCTCCAGTCCTCAGGAAACATTCAGCAGAAGTGAATGAAGAAGATAATATTCAGGAGATCGGGGATTCATTATTTGCAACTCTTAAAAAAGCTGAAGGAATAGGTCTTGCAGCACCTCAAATTAACCTTTTAAAGAGGGCTTTTGTAATTGATATTTCACCACTTACCGGGCAGGATATAACCTTAGAGAAATTTGAAGGCATATTCATAAATCCAGTTATAATTGACCGGGATAGCGAGAATAAAATATATCGCGAAGGATGTCTGAGCCTCCCGGATATTTTCGAAGAAGTTATTCGTCCTGAGAAAATATTGGTGAGATTTCAGGATATCCTGTTCAAAACACATGAAGAAGAACTGGATGGAATAAAAGCAAGGATTTTCCAGCATGAATTTGACCATCTTGACGGAGTTCTGTTTATTGATAAAATCAGTCTGTTAAAAAGGAAAATCCTGAATAGTAGATTAAATAAGATCAAAAGATTATCAAAGATTCAAAAGAACCAGCTATATGTTGGCACTTTATGAAGAATTGGAAAAGGATGTCCGTTACAGGGAAGGTTTAAAAGCCTGCTTCAATTGTGGTGTTTGCACTGCAATATGTCCGGCAGCTGAAGTAAGTAATTACGATCCCCGCCGGATACTCAACATTGTACAGGAGAAAGACGAAACTGCCCTTGAGGAATTATTAAAAAGCGACGAAATATGGAGATGCGGCGAGTGTCTATCCTGCAAAACCAGGTGCCCGCGTGGAAATACTCCTTGCTATGTAATTCAGGCATTAAGAGGCTTGTCAATAGAAACGGGCCTTTTTACAGAGAGCAAGCAGGGGAGAAAACAACTTGCTATTAAAAGGACAGTGGGTGATCATATTCTTAAATATGGATATTGCGTATATATTGATGAAGTTGACCTTGAAATGTATCCTGAACAAGGACCAGTATGGGATTGGCTAAGGAAGAACCGGGGATCAATGATGAAGCGTCTCGGAACAAGCTATGGAGCAACCAGGTCCGGTACGCTACGAAATACTGCACAGGAATCACTTGATGACCTGAAAAAGATATTTGACGAAACCGGAGGTACACAAAGGTTCGAAAAAATAGAAAAATTCTCAGCATTAAAAGCAAAAGAACTTGGATTTGATTTTAAATATGGGAAAGACAGATACTTTAATTATTTGTATAATGGTGACAATGAATAATTTATCGACAGTATCTCTTTAAATCAGTGAAGAGAATATCTTTTATATTGTTTTTAAACTTAGCCTGTCATTTAATAAATGCACAAACTCAGATTACTGGAAGGATAACTGATCTGAAAGGAGATCCGTTATATGGTGCATCAATATATCTTCCAGAGCAAAGCATAGGAACAATCAGTAATGAAAGTGGAGAATTCCGGATCGGCAACCTTCCGTCAGGAGAAATAAGAATCCAGTTTTCATATATTGGCTATAATACAGTCCTGAAAACAGTTTTTCTTCATAGGGGTACCAATGAGATTAATATTTCATTGACTAAAGCGATAATTGAAACGCAGGAAGTTGTTGTAAGCGGTAGTTTCATATCATCCCAACATGAAAATGCAGTCAAAATTGATGTATTAAAAACCAAAAACATATCCTTCGCGGGAACTCCGAATTTCATGGAATCGCTTACTAAGGTTCCGGGGGTTGATATGATAGCCAAAGGACAGGGAGTGTCCAAACCTGTGATCAGGGGACTTTCAATGAATGATATTTTGATACTGAAGAACGGCGTGCGAGTCGAAAATTATCAATTTAGCGAGAATCACCCTTTAGGCGTTGATGATAACGATGTGGACAGGGTCGAAGTTATCAAAGGTCCTGCATCTCTGCTTTATGGATCCGATGCTATCGGAGGAGTTTTAAATTTCATTAAAAAAGAACCTGCACCGGTCGGGGAAATCAATGGAGATTATCAGATGCAAATGCATTCCAATACACTTGGTCTTAATAATAGTTTAGGCATAAAAAAATCTTCACAACATTTCTTTGCAGGATTAAGAATAAGTAATAAAACCCATGCCGATTATAAACAGGGGGGCGGTAATTTTGTCCCTAATTCGAGGTTTAACGAATGGTCAGTTAGTACAGATGCCGGATATACAGGACAGAAAGGTACTTTTAAAATTTTCTACGATTATTTTAAACAAGATCTGGGTATGACTGTACCATATGCAATTCCTTTAATAACCAGTCGTGATAGAAAAAATGACATATGGTATCAGAATCTTGAACACCATATGGTTTCCTCCCAGAATAAGCTCTATTTCGGCAGATTCAAATGGGAAACTAATATCGCTTACCAATGTGCCTTACGCAGGCTTCAAACAACAAAGAGTTACCCCTTTGTCGAAATGAACCTTGGTACATTAACCTATGAATCAAAATTGTATCTGCCTTCTGACGAAAATTCCGAATATATTATAGGCATACAGGGCATGAGCCAGACAAATCGTAACAGGAATAACAGGGAATCTCAGTTTTTGCCTGATGCTGATGTAAATAACATCGGTGCCCTTGCACTGATTCAATATACCATTCTTAAAAAGTTAAAAATTCAGGGAGGTATCCGTTTTGATTTATTCAGGACTGAAACATATGCACTTGGCACACCGGGAACAGAAAATTTCCATGAGCCTGTTTCAAAAGATATTTCGAGCATAAATGGCTCTGCCGGAACAACTTATACTTTAAATGAGAAATTGATGTTAAGAGCTAATTTTGCCAAAGCGTATCGTGTTCCCAATATATCAGAACTTACTTCCAATGGCGAACATGGCAACCGATATGAAATTGGTAATCCTGATCTGAAATCAGAAAATGCATATGAAGCGGATTTCAGTATTCACTATCACGGTGAATACCTGTCATTCGACCTGGCAGCTTTCTGCAACTATATACATGATTATATTTTTATTTCACCAACTTCTGATACAACAGTTTTCGGGATGATAATTTACCGCTTTTCACAAACAGATTCCAGGCTGTATGGTGGTGAAGCTGGTGTCCATATTCATCCTAAAACCATTCCCTGGCTGCATACAGAAATAGTATATTCAACAGTAACGGGGATACAAAAGAACACTGACTATCTCCCATTTATCCCTGCAAGTAAGTTCCATTACGAAATAAGAGCTGAAAAAGACAAAATCGGATTCATTCAACATCCCAATATATCAATGACAGCATTAACTGCATTGAAGCAGAAAAAACCTTCACCATTTGAGACTATTACTAATGGTTATACTATTGTAAATGCCAGCATTGGATTTGAAATTAAAATCAGCAGTCAGTTAATGGATATAAGGATCTCGGTTAATAATATTTTTGATGCAAAATATTTCGACCATCTGTCAACATTAGAATCACTGGGTTATTATAATCAGGGCCGTAATATATGCTTAATGTTGAAAGTACCATTTGTAATTAAATAATTATGTAATGTGGCTGATATCTGAATCAGGAACAGAACGACAAGAACGGAATTAGATATGAGAAAAGGCAAAAACCAGATCTGGGAAACATACCAGAAAGAAATATCAGATGATCATTATTATTTTGCACGCAGCTGCATCAGGCAAAACATCTTCCCTGCTGCCGAAAATCTTTATTTAAATATCCTGAGGGATGTACTTGGTAAAGATATCTTTGACGATGCCAGGCAAACTACCTGTACTGGAATTGCTTATCACTCAGGATTGATTCCGATGGAGACCATAATGACGGTTGTCGCTCGTCAGTTTGCACTGATGAACGAAGCAGGATATGAAAATTTTGTTGTCTCCTGTGTTACATCATTTGGCATTTATGCAGAAATGCTTGAAACCTGGAAACATTTCCCGGAAACAGAGCAGCAAACCCGTGAAGCACTGAGAAGGGCAACCGGAAAGGATTTCATCATACCGAAGAATATTGTTCATGCAAGTGATTTGATTTATAAATTCCGGAAAGAGATAGCAGCAAAATCAAAATTAAGGCTTGTAAATGCAAAAACCAGAGAACCTCTTAAAGTTGTTGATCATATAGGATGCCATTATGCAAAGATCTTCCCTGAGCATGGAATAGGGGGAGCAGAATATCCTTATGTATTGGCCGGATTGATTGACGAATGGGGCGGACAGCAGGTAGATTACCCGGAACGCCGTCACTGCTGCGGTTTCGGATTCAGGCAATATCTCCTGAAATCAAACAGAGGCTATTCGGTAACAAATTCCAAAATAAAGTTTGATTCAATGCTTCCATTCAAACCGGATCTTATTATCGCAAATTGTCCCGGCTGTACATTTTTCCTTGACCGCTGGCAATATGTAATTGCAGAACAGGAAGGCAAAACCTATGGTGAAAACGGATTTGGAATACCGGTACTTACCTATGAAGAGCTTGCCGGACTTCTCCTGGGATATGACCCGTGGGATATCGGACTTCAGGTTCATCAGGTGGCAGTTGAACCTTTACTCGAAAAGCTTGGAATTTTTTATGATACTGAGAGTAAATATAAAGGAATGGATGGAGAAGATCTTGGAATTCCAGAAAAACCATTTGTTCTGAAATCGTGTTAAAAACTAAACTTTAAACCTATGGATAAGGTTAAAATCGGTATTATCATCTGTAACAGATATAATACCTGTGCAGGCGGGAAATGCTTCAGGTCAGCTGCAAATCGTGAAGGAGCATTTTCAGCATATAAGGGAATGGACCTTGAAATTGCCGGATTTACAACCTGCGGAGGATGCCCCGGAGGAAATATAGAATATGCACGGGAAGAGATGCAGAAGAATGGTGTAACTCATATACATTTTGCAACAGGATTCTTTGTCGGATATCCTCCATGCCCAAATATGGAATATTTTAAGAAATTCATTGAGGAAAAGTATGAGATGAAAGTGGTAATGGGAACACATCCCGTTCCTGAGAAATATTTCTTAATGCATAAAAAACTAAATACATGGAATAATGAGTTCCTGATGGAGTCTGTTATCAATATCCTGGGTGATGAGAAAATAAGGATAAATTATGATTGAAATACATGATTAAAATTGCTATAGCCAGCGGTAAAGGAGGAACTGGTAAAACTTTTATTGCTACTAACATTTTCCATACCCTGGTGAAGAATCATACTGATGCAGTTCTTGTTGATTGTGATGCTGAAGCCCCAAATGCCGTTGCTTTCTTTGAGGTCAAACAGGCTGGTTCTGTTGAGGTAACTCAACTGGTTCCGGTCATAGACACGGATACCTGTACTTTTTGTGGAAAATGCCATGAATACTGCAACTACAATGCCATTTTCATCCTGCCTCCGATGAGGATTATTCAGGTCATTGAAGATCTCTGTCATGGTTGCGGGGCATGCAGTGTTGCTTGTATGGATGGCGCTATCACTGAAAAGCCGGTTTCACTGGGCAAGGTTAATTTATATTCTGACAATGGCAAACCTTCAATTATAGAAGCTCGAATGAATATCGGCGTGATGTCGCCGGTTTCCGTTATTAAGGCAGCTATTAAACAAATTAACAATCAGGTCGAAATCGCTATTCTGGATTCTCCTCCTGGCACATCATGTCCATTTATACAAACAGTTGCTCCAGCCGATTATGTTATCCTGGTGACAGAGCCAACACCTTTTGGACTCAGTGATCTTAAACAGAGTGTTGAAAATCTGAAAACAATAAATAAACCCTGCGGAGTAATAATTAACAGGTCAGGATTGGGGAATAACGAAGTGCAGGAGTATCTGAGTAATGAAAATATTTCTCTTCTGCTGGAGATTCCCTTTAAGAAGGAGATCGCAGAGTTATACTCCAGGGGGAAAATAGTCTCGGAAAATGATTCTTTCTTTGCCTGCCAGCTTTCACAAGTAATCAGGAACATAATTGAACAACATGGAAATAGCAATAATCAGCGGTAAAGGCGGCACAGGGAAGTCGAGCATAAGCGCTGCATTTGCCACATTGAACGGGCAAGTTGTAGTTGCCGACTGTGATGTTGATGCAGCAAACCTTTATTTGCTTTTTAATCCGACACATGAAGAAGAAATAGTCTACATCGCAGGTCATAAAGCAGTTATAAATTATAATTTATGCACCACTTGTGGTATCTGCGAAAGTTATTGCCGGTTTGATGCTATATCAGTTATAAACAGCAAGGTGGCCATTTCAGGAATATCCTGTGATGGGTGCTTCCTCTGTTCACATATATGCCCTGAAAACGCCATAAAAATGATTCAGAATGATAAAAGCAGAATGTATTCAGGATCATTCCGCAATGGTAAGATGGTGTACGGCCGGCTTGCACCCGGTGAGGAGAACTCAGGAAAACTGGTGAATATGGTTCGTGAAAAAGCCAAACAGGTTAGTAGTGAAAACGGTTTGGAAACCATTATACTCGACGGTCCTCCGGGAATCGGCTGCCCTGTAATTTCAACCATTACAGGAGTGGATAAGGTGGTAATAGTGACTGAACCGACTATTTCAGGCCAGCACGATATGCAAAGGACAGTTGAGATGGTTCAGAAATTCAGTCTGCCTGCATTTGTTATTATAAATAAATATGACCTTAATTCTGATATGAGCAATCAGATTGAAGAGTGGTGCGGACAAAACAGGATAGCTGTCACAGGCCGGCTGCCTTTTGACAAACTGATGGTCGAAGCAATGATAATGGGAAAAAGCATAACGGAATTTGACCCGGATAATGAAATAAGTAAAAACATCAAAATAATATGGAACAAAATAACAAATCAAAAGAAATGAACGGACTTTTTGAAAAGATCCCTATGGAAGGTGTTAAACACATTATTGTAGTTGCTTCAGGCAAAGGCGGCGTTGGTAAATCAACAGTGGCAGCCAATCTTGCAATAGCACTTGCAAGAAACGGACTTAATACCGCACTTGTTGATGCAGACATTTTTGGACCATCAATACCGAAAATGTTCGGCATTGAAGACATAAAACCTGAAGTATCGGCAATAGGAGATAAAGAGATTTTCTTCCCTGTAAAAAAGTACGGCGTGAGTATTATTTCAATTGGATTCTTTGTTGACCGCAGCCAGTCTTTGATATGGCGGGGACCTATGGCGGGGAAAGCTGTTACTCAGCTTCTCGGGGACACCCAGTGGGGAGATATTGACTACATGATCATTGATTTTCCTCCGGGAACCAGCGATATCCAGCTTACTACAGTCCAGAAACTCAACCTGGCCGGTGCTCTGATAGTCACTACACCACAGGAAATATCCCTTAATGATGCTCGCAAGGCGGCTTCAATGTTCACCAATCCCGATCTCAAAGTCCCTATTCTCGGTATAATCGAAAATATGTCCTGGTTCACACCTGAAAAACATCTCGATGAAATATATTATATCTTCGGTAAAGGAGGCGGACTTAAACTGGCAAAAGAGTTTGATACAGTTCTGCTTGGTCAGATACCCTTTGTATTAGAGGTAGGTGAAGCGGCCGAAAAAGGACTGAGCGTTTTCAGCCAGAAAAACAAATCTGTAGTCACTGCATTTGAGCATATAACAGAAATGATAATTTCAAGAACTGAGTTCAAATAAATAAAATTCCCCTCCTGGAGGGGTAGGGATTGGTTCCTGGGGGCAGAGATCGGAAACCGAAGACTGAAGTTCTGTCAGAAATCTAATATGTCACCGGTCTTAAGCTGCCTGATTCTGAAATTATCATATAAAGATGATAATGCTGGCAACTCAGTGCAGTGAGAAGGAAATATATGGTTAATTTCGCTTTTTTTAAGATATGCGATAGTCTCCTTTGTCTGATGATCGATCTCTTTCAGGTGAAACCCTCCCATTATTCCAAATACCTTTTCCTGTCCTGTAATTCTCTTTGCATGTTCCAGTGTATTAACTATTCCTGAGTGTCCGCAGCCTGTTACGACAAATAAGCCTTCAGGCAGTGCCATTGCCATTGCGCTGTCATCCATGACAAAATCAGGCGTGCCATCTTCAAAAACAAATGATGTACTTTGCGATTCAAAATCCGTCAACCTTGGAATCTCTCCCAGAAAATATATCTTATCAGAAATTTTGTAAGGCCCGGCAGATGTGATCATATTATACATCGATGATAATTCATCCCTTGTATTTTTTAATCCAATGTACTTTTTGTCTGTTTTGCGGTATCGCCTGACAAAACATCCAGGATGGCAAAGAAGGTTGCTTCCTGGAAGATAACTGAGTCCATCGCCGTGATCAAAATGCCCATGGCTCAGAATGATCATATCAAGATTTTTCATATTGATATTCATTATTTGGGCATTCTTCAGATACATGTCACTCTGACCTGTATCAAAAAGGATCGTTTTGCCATCATATTCAATCAGATATGACAAACCATGCTCTGCCATAGTAAAAGAACCTGCATGATTTTCTGTCAGCACTGAAATTTTCATATAATTTTATATTTGATTCTGGCTTATACAAATGTAATCACTTCATTTGTTTTTTATCATTAAAAGCAGATTCTATGTTACTTTATTATGAACACAGGTTCATTATCTGGATTTATTTTAATATATTTATAAAATGTTATTGATACTGTCTTATCGAGGTAAAAAGGATTCGATTTTATTTATGAACTGGAAATAATGATCTGATAACCATTATAAAATTGTAGAAATTTCTAATGTAAATCCCAATAAAACAAACTACTATGGAAGAAAAAACTTTTTCAATGCCACGAATTGGCGACAAAGCGCCTGAATTTAAGGCGGTTACAACACAGGGTGAAATTAATTTCCCCGGAGACTACAAAGGAAGCTGGGTAATATTATTTAGTCATCCTGCTGATTTTACGCCAGTCTGCACCTCGGAGTTCATGACATTTGCCAGTATGGAGAAACAATTTAATGAAGCAAATTGCAAGCTTGTAGGTCTGTCGGTAGACGGACTTTATAGCCATATTGCCTGGTTGCGTACTATTAAGGAAAAGATCGAGTATAAGGGAATGAAGAATGTTGAGGTCACATTTCCGCTTATCGAAGATATAACCATGGAAGTGGCAAAAACTTATGGGATGCTTCAACCCGGAGAAAGTTCAACTAAAGCTGTGAGAGCAGTTTTCTTCATTGACCCCAAGGGTATCATCCGCACTATCATTTACTATCCGCTGAGTCTTGGCCGCAACTTTGATGAGCTGTACAGGGTCGTTATTGGCCTGCAGACTGCAGATGCCTTCTCGGTAGCCCTTCCTGCCGACTGGAGACCGGGTGATGATGTAATCGTTCCTACAGCCGGCTCATGTGGAGTGGCAAAACAACGTATGGAAAGCAAAGAAGAAATGCATTGCTACGACTGGTTCTTCTGCACTAAAAAACTTGATAAGGAAAAGGTGATGAAGACTGTGCTGAAGAAATGAAGTAATTATTAAAACTAAATAAAGGCGGTAAAATTAATACCACTTTTTTTCTATTTCCCCATCAATAGAAATAAAAAATAAAGATTATATTTGATAACAAAATCATTTTATCCCATAAAGTGTTACTGGTAAGAAACATAGCCAGAATAATTGTCCCGGTTCTACTGGCAGTAACACTTTGTTTCCTGACAAATACGACAATAAACCAGCATTTTCATAGATTATCATCAGGTATTGTTGTAAAACATGCACATCCTTTCGATAAGGAAAATACGGGCAAACCTTTCCAGGAACATCAGCACAGCTCGTCAGAACTGGTTTTACTGGACCAGATGTACAATACTGTATTCTGGATCTATTTATTTATACTGTTCCTGATACCTTTACTGGTTGAAAATGAAATCATAAACTTCCCGCTTGTTTCAATTTTCAAAAATCCTGATCTATATTTCCTGAGAAATTACCGTGCTCCTCCTGTATACTCTTATTAGTTTTTAAATTATTGATCAATAAATCAGATTGCAGATTTGATCCGCATTGATCATAGTTAGTAATACTAAGTAAGTGTAAATACATGAGAAAAAGGTTATTTATTTTATTCATATTTCCAATTTTTATTCCCTGCCATTTTCTTTCTGCCCAGGATCAGCGATCTCAACAGGATTCACAGATGTTGTTAAAAAAAGAACTGGCTCAGCTGAAATCGGAACAAATGGTCACCCGTGCCAGGCTTGATTCTCTCATATTAAAATTCTATCAAAAAGAAGATCAGGCAAAAACAGAAGATGATCTGGGGAAATTATTGGAAGAAGCAAACCAGCTGGCTGTAAGGGAAAAGGAGGAAGAAACCCATCTTTCAAAAAAATTCCAGAGCGGGGTCAGGCAACAGCAGGGCCTTAATCCCAACATCAGCCTTGGCGGAGATTTTTTCGGGGCGATAAGTTCCTCAAACCATGATTTTATATCTGATCCCGGATATATATCATATGGCAATAACGACTTTTTCATGAGAGAGGTTGAACTTGCCCTGGAGTCTCCTCTGGATCCGTTTACACGCGGTAAAACCTTCATTTCGGTTACAAAGGGTGCTATCAGTATTGAAGAAGCATATATGGAATGGTTGAACCTGCCGCTGAATATGAATCTCAAAATAGGGATCTTTTATTCTGAATTTGGTCCCCTCAACAGGTATCACGACCATGCGCTTCCTCAGTTTGACCGTCCCAGGGCGCTGGTTAATCTGTTCAGCAACAAGGGATTAGGGGGTGCGGGATTATCTTCATCCTTTATGCTTCCTGAAATTCTCTTTGCCGGAGCCTCTACTTTCGATCTGACAGTGATGCATGGCACTGACACGGGAGATGATTTTAGTTTTACCAATACCGGATTATTATATATCGGCCAGTTTAAGAATTATTATGATATCAACCAGAACAGCTATTTTGAGATCAGGTTAAGCGGTGTTACCGGCCTAAATCCTTCATCAGGAGATAATCGTTCTTATGTGGGAAGCCTGGGACTGACATATAAACGGGTTCCGATTGGAAGGGAAAAATACAGGACGCTTGATTGGAAAACAGAGATACTATATAGTTACCGGAACGAAATTTCCGGAGATATTAAAGCAATGGGATTTTACTCTTCTGTTCAGAATAAGTTAAACGCAAAATTCTGGATCGGGGGCAGGGTAGGGTATTCGGAATTGCCTTATGACAATTCTCAAAATGAATGGGATTACAGTATCAATCTCGATTTCTGGCAAAGTGAGTTTGTTTTTACGAGGATCCAGTACCAGTACAACAGAAGGTTCAGAGATACGGCATTGGTTCCCGCAAGTCCGCTTCCCAATGATCATTCAATTATTCTCCAGGTAAACTGGGCAATGGGACCACATAAACATGAAGCATATTAAAACAATTAATTCCTATAATTATGAAACCTGTTATCAGAATCAATAATACAATATCAAAATCAATTCTGTTATTTTCTTTTCTCCTTTTATTTCTGAGTTTGTCTGTTATAGCACCAGGTCAGGGTCAGGAAAGAAACCAGACCAGAAACCGGTACGGGCAACCAGATAACAAACTGAATATTGTATGTTCTTTTTCCGACTATGCATCTATTGCAGAATATATTGCCGGAGATAAAGCGATTGTTTCATTTATTGCTCACGGGGAACAGGATCCTCATTTTGTCCCTCCTAAGCCAAGTTATGCCGTTACCCTTTCGTCAGCAGATATGTGGATAACAACAGGCATGGATCTGGAAATGTGGGCAGCAACCCTTATGGATAAAGCCCATAACAAGAAAATCATGGATGGAGAAATCGGCTTCGTTGGTGTATCCGACGGTATAAATATCCTGGAAAAAATTGAATTCGTCAGCAGGACCGAGGGAGACGTTCATCTGATGGGAAATCCGCATATAAATACCTGTCCGCTGAACTGGAAAGTAATAGCCCGGAATATTACCATCGGTTTAATTAAAACCGATCCTGTAAATACCGCGTTTTATCAAAAAAACAGAGATGATTTTATCGATAAAGTGGACCGTGCCCTCTTCGGAGATAAACTGGTAGATCTTATTGGAGGCGCTACCTTAACCAAGTTACTCGAAAACAAAACGTTGTTTACTTTTCTGGAAAGACCTTATGAGGGTGGTAAACTCATTGATCATCTGGGAGGCTGGCTGAAGAAAGCTCTGCCTTTGAGGGGAATGCGGATTATTACATATCACAAAAACTGGTCATACCTGGCAAATACTTTTGGCATTGAGGTATTAGGATATATAGAACCGAAACCCGGTATCCCGCCCTCTGCAAAGCATGTACAGCATATGATTGAGATGATAGAGGAGCAGGACATTAAATTAATGATTGTTGCCAGTTATTTCGAGAAGAAGACTGCCCAGATGATTGAAGAAAAAACAGGTATAGAAGCGGTCTATTTACCTCTGTTTGTTCATGGGGTTCCTGGTATTGAGGATAATTTTGATCTGCTTGATTACTGGATTGACCAGATCACTGCAAACATTCAATAAAAGACAGGTAAATGATGAATAATCTGTTATTGGTTAAACTCTTATATCTATGATAGACAATCTGTTATTCCTGGCTGCACCGATTACAGTCAGTATTCTGCTGGCAGGAGTTTTGAGTTATTTCGGGAACCATATATTATCGAGAGGAATTATTTTTATCGATATTGCCGTTGCTCAGATAGCTGCGCTTGGAACCATGATCGGGCTTCTGCTGGGATTTGCCGAAGAATCGCTGAATGTCCAGATGATTTCTTATTTGTTTACGGTTATTATAATTGCCATTTTTGCCCTTACAAAATTCCACAAGCAGGTTATTCCGCAGGAAGCAATCATCGGGATTATATACTGTATTGGACTCGGTCTTGCCATGCTGCTGGCGGAAAGAATCCCGGGAGGATCTAACTTTATATCCAAGACCATAACGGGAAATCTTTTATGGGTAACATGGGACCAGGTATTAAACTGCCTTGTAATGTTTGTGATAATCGGCATCATTCATCTTATATTCTGGAAACACTTTATTCTTATCTCCGATACAAAAATTGGATTGCCTTACAGCCTCTGGAGAACCAGAATATATGAACTGATATTTTATATTACATTCAGTGTTATAATAGTAAAGACTGTTCCTGTCGGTGGAGTTTTTCTGGTGTTCACACTTTTAATTGCCCCGACTGCTGCAGCAACTCTTTTTACTCAAAGCTGGAAGAAACGATTTATCTGGAGCTGGATAATAGGCATCCTGGGTTCAGTTTTTGGAATGTATATATCGTATACCCTGAATATTTCCAATGCTCCTTCAATAGTAACCCTGCTTGGAACAGTTGTCTTCCTTCTTGCATTCGGAAAACTTGCAGTACGAAAACTCACGAAGATTAATATTAATAAAGAAAACTGATGGCTACCGCACTCGATTTTATGTTGTTACCATTTATCGGATGTCTTTTATTGATCTTTATAATGGTATATTTCGGAATTCATGTTATTGAAAGAGAGATAATTTTTGTTGATATCGCCTTAGCCCAGATTGCTGCTCTTGGCAGTGCTGTGTCGCTCGTCTTTGCTACCCTGAATATAGGCCATCAGCATCATGTTCAGGAGCATGATTCAAGAACATTTATGGCTTATCTTTTCTGTTTAATAGCTGCAGGGATCTTTACTCTCTTAAAGAATAAACAGATAAAAATCCCGCTTGAAGCTATTATCGGGATAGCCTATGCTGTGGCTACTGCAAGTGCTGTTATTATACTTGATAAAGGAGCAGGAAGTGATGTCCATATACATGACATGCTTGCCGGATCAATCCTGTGGGTTTCGTGGCATCAGATTTTTCGTCTTTTTATAATGGTATTAATAATTGGTGGCTTTCATTATTTCTTCAGAGAGAAATTTAAAGGTGTAACACAATCATACAAGGGTGAGGAAACAAATCTCACTAACCCGGGCCTCTGGGATTTCCTTTTCTATTTCACCTTTGGAATAGTTATTGTGGAAGCAGTTTCTGTTGGTGGCATACTTACTGTTTTTGCATTCCTTATTATACCTGCATCCATATCAGCGCTGTTTACAACCCGCTGGACTTCAAGGGTATTAATCGGATTTTTGGTTAGCGGAATAGCTACAATTCTTGGTTTGTACCTTTCCTGGGTTATGGATGTGCCTTGCTCTCCGACAATTATCCTTTTTCTCGCGGCATGTCTGCTTTTAGCAGTTTTAACTAAAGCAGTCATGAAGTATACTAAACTAATCAGGAGAAAGAGCAGTAATTTGCCACTTTCACTTTAGTCGTCAGGTACTTTAGATGCTAAACAATCCAGTTTAAATAATAACATTCCAATCAGGCAATTCCGACATTTTAAAACAGCAACATGAAAAAAATAAAACCAAGAATTCCGGAAGGCGGTGCAATTGAAGACAGCTCCGGTATGATAATGGAGCAATACAGCGAGATAATGAAAAAGCAACTCGGTAAAGAGTATATCCGGTTTGCCGATAATGTGATCAGGAAAATAAATCCAATTGAAAACTCAATTGTATTGGAGATCGGACCGGGACCCGGCTGGGCAGGAATTAGTCTGTTAAAGAAAAGAAAAGACCTGAAACTGGCTGGACTGGAAGCTTCTCCCGACATGATCAGGGTTGCTTCTGAAAATGTATCAAAAGAAGGATTTCCCGGTTTGAAATATTTCCATGGATTTGGTGAAAACATGGACCATATCAACGACGGGCAATTCGATTTTGTAATTTCAAGGGATTCCCTGCATCATTGGACTGAACCTGAAAAAGTTTTTAAAGAGATCCGGCGAGTGTTAAAACCAAATGGGAAACTTTATATTCATGATTCCAGACGGGACATGAACCTATTCGGGCGCCTGATCGTAGCAATAGCCAGTAAATTTATCCCAAACAATATGGGATTTTACTGGAAATCTTCCATAGCTGCCAGTTATACCCCTGATGAGATAAAATTAATGCTTTCCGGGATCGGTATTAATGATTGGCAGGTTGAATCTGACTTAATGGATTTGACGATCTATAAAAGTTAAAA
>Ga0154631_1087_pt2 | contig 16455 bp, 11 predicted proteins | sample Rifle2008BG13ft_FD_116060 | JGI IMG/M metagenome (GOLD analysis project Ga0154631, IMG submission 116060) | Bacteroidetes bacterium RBG_13_42_15 | reverse complement strand
AGACTGCCCTTTATCGGTTCAGCTTTCAGATACTCCCTGAGGCTGGCCACATCCTGAAATGATTTATAACCATATCGTTCAGAAATCTTCTTAAATGTGCTTCCGGCAAGAAGCACCTTTTCGGGTTTCAGAGACTGAAGTGCCTCAAGAACTTTCAGATGTTCCTCCTCACTCTTATCGCCCAGCTCCAGCATATCCCCCAGTATCAGAACCCGTTTGGTTGTTTTAAGTTCAAAAAATGATTTCAGGGCAAGCATCATGCTGGTGGGATTTGCATTGTAAGAATCACATACAAGAGTATTGTTCTGTGTGGTTTTTATCTGAGACCGGTTATTTCCCGGCTCGTATTTGCTGATTGCCTCTCCTATTTCATCCATTTCAACACCGAGAAATAAACCTGTAGCTATAGCAGCAATAATGTTCTCGAGATTATAAGCTCCGAAAAGACCCGTCTGAATATCATAAGTTTTGTGCTTGTATCTGACCCTGACAGCCAGATTCATCTCAGAAGGCAGAGCTTCGACAGCCAGCTCAACGCCGGTGGGATTTGAATAAGGTACTCCCCTGTTTACAAGCTTAAATATTCTTTCAGTCAGAAATGGATTTTTATCATTGTAAATAGCTAATCCGTTAACCTTTCTGAGATGCTCATATAATTCAGTTTTAGCCTTTAAGGCTCCTTCAAAAGATCCAAAACCTTCCAGATGAGCTGTCCCAACGTTTGTTATTATACCATAATCGGGTCTTGCAACATTACATAAAGAACGGATCTCCCCGAGGTGGTTGGCTCCCATCTCGAGTATCATCATTTCGGTATTTTCAGGAGCTGACAGAATAGTTAATGGTAAACCTATTTCATTGTTAAGATTTCCTTTTGTAAAATGAACATTGAGTTTCTTTGACATAATGGCAGCAATAAGCTCTTTTGTTGTAGTCTTTCCATTAGTCCCGGTTATTGCCAGGACCGGAGCTTTGATCATTTTACGGTGATGAGCGGCAAGAGCCATCAATTCAATGAGACAGTCGTCGACCAGGATTGTCTTATCATTTTCGTACACAGGATCATCAATTACAGCATATGAAGCTCCCTTGTCAAGTGCTTCAGCAGCATATTTATTACCGTTGAAATTCTGACCCCAGAGTGCAAAGAATAACTGACCTTTTTTGATGGTCCGTGAATCGGTTGACACACCTGTTGATTCCTCTTTGAATATCCTGTATAGTTGTTCGGTTTTCATAATTTTAAAAAAAAAGCCTCATTATGGATGCATAATGAGGCAATATATACAAAATTCTTTTATTCCGCTACAATCCCGAAGGACTTCCTACCCTGATCATGGCACACCGGAATCCGATATCATCGCGACAACTTTCCTGATCAAGGAATCTTCTTGCCGAAGGATTAAGCCAGTATGCTCTGTCTCTCCACGAACCACCCTTGTACACCCTTGCATTATCATTAATAAGTGTAAAGTATTCATTTTCTTCCTGGACATACATTCTGCCAGAACCTTTCTTATTGTCTTCGGCTATCCATTCTCCTCCAGCTACAATTGATGATTGCAAATCACCATCCCTGTAGTTCCTGTAATCGCCTTTCTGATAATTATACCTGTTAGCCACATCTTTGTCCTGAACAGTATCAATATACAGGCGTCCCAGCTTGTCTTTACCGACTATTTGCCCGTTAGCGTCTCTTCTAAGATCTGTAAATACGTTACCCCTGAAAGGGTTGAAACCGTCAACGTCCTGAGAAGTAAGAGGACGGTAAACATCCTGAACCCACTCATTTACATTACCAGACATGCAATAAAGACCATAATCATTAGGCCAGTAAGATTTGACATCCGTGGTTATGCTCCCGTTGTCGTTCAGACTTCCTGCCACACCCATCATATCACCCCTGCCGCGGACAAAGTTTGCCATCATTTCGCCCCTGTTTCTTTTGGCCGAATTCCTTACATTGTGACCATCCCACGGGTATATTCTTCTTTCATAAATACGTTCTTCAAAAGTATTGCCGTAGAGAGCATAGGCAGCAAATTCCCATTCTGCCTCCGTTGGCAACCTGTATGCCGGCAAAAGCAACCCATCCTCAAAATTGGTACGTCTTTCAGTTTGATTTGGATTCAGGCTTTCGCGCAGCTGATTAACAACTCCCTCATACTGTCCGGCAAGATAGGCTTCAGTGTTGAAGTTTTTCTCATTAAGCTGGTTTGGATCAGGATTCAGCTCACCTTCATCAATAAGAAGCTGTTCATTAACCCTGTCAGTTCTCCACATACAGTAATCATTAGCTTTAACCCAGCTGACACCCACTACCGGATAGTTGTTATATGACGGGTGCCGGAAATAATACTGCACATACGGATCATTGAAACCCATAGGACTCCTCCATACCAGTGTGTCAGGCAATGCCCTTCTGAAATACTCAGGATAATCCTTATAAACCCTTTTTATCCAGAACAGATATTCGCGGTAGTCAACATTCCTTACTTCCGTTTCATCCATATAGAATGATGACACTGTCACAGTTCTCGGTTCATTGTTCCAGTCAAACATTACATCCTGTTCAACGCGCCCCATTGTAAAACGGCCTCCTTCGATAAGTACAAGGCCTGGTCCTGTATTCTGATCTGCTCCCAGTGCAACCTCAAATCCTCCATTATCAGGATCATTATATTTCCACCCGGTAGTGGCTGAAACATTTGAGTCACCTCTTTTACCACCCTTGCAGGAAAAGAGAATCAATGCAGCAAGAAAGACAACCGATAAGGTTCTGAATCTGTACATAACTCCTTAATTTTTATACTATTTATGAATTTTCAAATATACAAAATTTCCAAAAAACACTTTTGGACATCAAATATAACTACATAACAGGCATATTTATTGTTTTGAATTTAATTCTTTTTTCAACAGTGTTTAAACTGAAGGTCAGCCCTGTCTGATGCAAGAGTGAGAAAGGCAATAATGAATTGCCCGACCGTAAATTGAAGCGGTAAATATAAAACAGGGTCAGTTTATCGCGCCTGAACGAAAATCCTGTCTGGAAATCAATATTCCTATTGTTATTTACCAGCATCAGGGTACTTGCTGACAGGTAATTGTTCCTGATCACAGCCCCCGCACCTGCACAAAAATATTCTCCCTGAAGTTCGATGGAAGCAAGCGGCATGATTTTCAGCTGCCGGCTCTTTATCAAATCAAGGTCAGCAATTAAATTCAACAGATATTTCCTTTCGAGCTTTTCTTCTGATGATCCATTTCTGTTAAGATCGGGCTGAGTAAGATGAGTAATGGCAAATCCCCCCGAGAATTTTCTGTAAATGAACATAAAACCTGAACCGACGTCAAATACTGCAGTGTTCTCATTCGCCAGGATTTCAGAAGATGAAAATGAAATCCCGCCCAGGGGGTCGATCTGATCCGGAAAAACGGCATCACTGAAATTAAAACCGCGACGGAAAAAAGAGGCAGAGAGCCCCGCATTAATATAGAATTCCCTGCCTGCCTGTAAAAAATAAGAATATGACAGTCCGCTTCTGATATCGTTAACTATTCCTCCCAGGTAATCATTTGCAATATAAAAACCAGCACCCCCATGAAGAACGGGGAAGTATGAATCATATGAGAGAAAAAAAGAATGAAAATTATAATGATGCCCCGGATAGAAATTCAGGTAAGAGATCCTCATCGTGCCATCTAAATCACTCCCGGCAAATGCCGGATTATTTACAATAATGGTCTGGAATCCCGGTCCATAATTTGTCTCCTGACAAAAGACCGGTCCGGAAAAAATAAAAAAGAAGAAAAAAATCAGAGATGAATGGATTTTCATAATATCCTGACCTGAAATATCAACGCCGGGAATCCCTTTAAATTTCATTCATGAGCAATTTCATAGCACAAATTAAATTAAAAACCGGAACTACATTTCTATCTTTACCCGGAATTATGATCAGACAGCCGCAAATAGTAGTAATTATACTTGTTCTTTCCACCCTGAGCCAGTTAGTCAGCGGGAAGGCAGCAGACTACTCCACATCTTCAGTTCTCTCATCAGGCAGGTGGTTCAAAATCGCTGTAACCGAAGATGGCGTTTACAGGATCGAATTTGCAAGGCTGAAGCAGCTTGGACTTGAGAATCCTTCAAATCCCAGGATTTTTGGGAACAACTGTGGCCAGCTATCATACTATAATGACGGATCTGAGCCCGATGACCTGAAGGAAATAGCTATTTTTACACACACAGGCAGCGATGGAATATTCAATGAAGGCGATTATCTTCTGTTTTACGGCAAAGCAACCAACCGGTGGATTTATGATTATTCTGCCCGGGATTTCACCTTTCTGAGACATAACTACTCTGATACGGCTTTTTATTTCATCACTTCCGGAGCCATACAGGGAAAAAGGATCTCCTTCGCCTCATTACCACAGGCAGAGCCTGATTTCAATTCCTCAGTATCGGATGCATTGTATATTCATGAGAAAGAATCTGAAAACCTTATTCATTCAGGAAGAGAGTGGTATCAACCGGTGAACTATTTAAAAGATACTGGGATAGATCCCGGATTTAAGGACATAGTCACATCAGAAAAAGTAAAATATACCATAAGAGTTCTGGCACGAGCTTCAGTCGCAACACAATTCAGGCTGGAGGAAAATGGGTCATCACTTGGCACTCTTACAGTTGCCGGTATTAACCTGACTTCAACAACAGGAACCTTTGCTCAGGCAACACAGGCAGAAGGAGAAGCCCTTCCTTCATCATCAGCCCCTGTGTATAAAGTATCCTTCACAAATAATGGGGAGATATCGGCAAAAGGGTGGATCGATTATGTGAAGATACATGCAAGAAGGTTAAACAGATTTGACGGGCAAACAATGCATTATACCGATTCAAAGTCAGTCGGCGCCGGCACTGCAACTGAATTTACAATAAAAAGTTCTTCAAGCGGGGTGGTGATCTGGGATGTAAGCGATCCCCTGTCAGCCAGAATAATCCAGTATGCCCGGACCGGCGATAATATCACCTTTAAATTATCAACCGACTCACTGAAGACAGTTGTCGCATTCATTGATAACAACGTTAAAACACCTGAACTGCGGCCGGTGGTTTTGCCCAATCAGGACATTCACGCTTCACCCGGTGCTGATATGATAATTGTTACTCATCCGGCATTCCTGTCCTATTCAGAACAGCTTGCGGAAATTCACAGGAAAAACAGCGGGCTCATCTCAATGGTCGTTACCACTGAACAGATCTATAATGAGTTCTCTGGAGGTATTCCTGATATCGTCGCTATAAGGAATTTTTTGAGGATGAAATATTTACTTCAAAAAGGAACCAGCAGGACCTTAAAATACCTGCTTTTATTCGGCGATGGCTCCTATAAAAATAAAACTTCCCCGCCCGGCAATCCAAATTATGTTCCGACTTACCAGTCGCTGAATTCCAACGTCGTTATCTCATCATTTACATCTGATGACTTCTATGGCCTGCTCGGAGATGGTGAAGGTGAAGATACAGGCACGGAAGATTTAGGAATCGGCAGGATCCCGGTATCAGATACAACTGAAGCAGGCATAGTCGTTTCAAAGATTGAAAGGTATCTCAATCAATCAAATCAGGGCGACTGGAAAAACATTGTGTGCCTCACCTCTGACGACGAGGACGGGAATACACATATGTATGACGCCGAAGGTCTTGCAGATCTGATTAATAAAAACGCTCCCTGGGTGAATGTGGAAAAGATATATTTTGACGCCTACGATCAGATCTCCACATCAACAGGTCAGTTTTATCCTGATGTCACACAGGCTATCAATGAAAGGATTAATGCCGGAACTCTTATTTTCAATTATATTGGACATGGCAACGAGACCAGTCTCGGACATGAAAGGGTGGTCACTTCCGGAAACATAAATCAGTGGAAAAACGAAACAAAGCTGCCGCTCTTTATCACTGCGACGTGTGAATTCAGCAGGTTCGACGATATAACCATCAACAGTATTACCGGTGATATTGCCGGGAAATACTCATCCGGTGAGCGAATACTTCTTGATAATGATGGAGGTGCTATTGCACTTATGTCAACAACACGGCTGGTCTATTCGGCACCAAATTATGAACTGAACAGGAATATTTTTGCTGTCGCATTCGAAAGGGACATGGATGGGAATGCTCTCAGGATGGGTGATATAATAAGGATCGCAAAAAACCTGTCTGGAAGCAACACCAATAAGAGAAATTTCCTGCTTCTGGGCGACCCTGCTGTCCGGCTTTCTTATCCGTGGCATGGGAATGTTGTTACAGACTCCGTTAACGAAGTACCTTCAGGTGAATTGACCGATACGCTGAAAGCACTCTCACTTATAACAGTCACCGGCCATATTGAGGATAATCATGGCAATTATTCGGGTGATTTTAACGGAGTGGTCGCTCCATTGGTTTTCGGTAAACCCTCGGAAGTTCAAACCCTGGCTAACGACGGAGGCCAGAAGATGACATTTGAAATTCAGAATAATATCCTTTTCAGCGGGAAAACTAAAGCGGAGAACGGCAGGTTCAGATTTACATTTATTGTCCCGCGGGATATCGACTACCTGTTCGGGAAGGGCAAAATCAGCTACTATGCTTTTGACGACAGCCGTAATATGAATGGCAGTTTTTCGGATATAGTTGTGGGGGGATTCAGCAATACAAACAATGATGACACTGAAGGACCAGTCATAAGCCTTTATCTCAACGACACCCTGTTTAGAAGCGGAGGTATTACTGACCCGGATCCCATCCTTCTGGCTCTGGTCGGGGATAAAGGAGGAATTAATACAGCGGGGACAGGTATAGGACACGACCTGTCATGCTGGCTTGATAACGACTACGCCAATCCCTTCGTTCTGAATAATTATTATGAAAATGATTTTGGCAGTTACAGCACGGGAAGAATAGTTTATAACTTTTCCGGACTGGTTCCCGGAACTCACTCCCTGACTCTGAAAGCCTGGGATAATTTTAACAATTCAAGTGAAGAATCAATCATCTTTCTCGTGGATTCAGGGGAGAAATTCACCCTGAAAAACCTTCTTAATTATCCTAATCCATTCACTGCCGGTACAAAGATCAGCGCCGAACATAACAGGCCCGGTGAGCATTTGGATATTACAGTTAAGATTTATAGCATGAGCGGTGGTGTAATAAGGATTATAAATACCTCATTGCCGGCAACAGGATACCAGCTTGCTCCTGTTGAGTGGGATGGTAATATTTCAGGTGGAAAAAGGGCAGGCCGCGGAGTATATCCGTATAGTGTGACAATCAGGACAGGGAAAGGGGAAACCGCCACTATTTCAGGGAGAATGATCATTTATTAACAAGTACACAATAAGTCGCTGAAATATTTGTTTTATATTTGCTAATCCAAAAAAGATAATATCAGCATGAAGAGAAAAATTACACCAATCATTTTATTCTTAGTGCTCTTTGCCGGCACAGGAAGGCTCTTTTCGCAGGAGTTGAATGCTATTCAGACTGTCGTGCCCTTCCTGACTATAGCGCCTGACTCAAGGTCAGGTGCAATGGGCGATGTCGGTGTGGCAACAACACCCGACGTTTACAGTATGCACTGGAATCCGGCAAAATTCGCTTTTATCGACGGGAAAGCTGGAGTAGGAATTTCATATTCACCCTGGTTACGGAACCTTGTTCCTGATATAAATATAGCCTATTTAACAGGATATTACAGGTTCGACAAAAAACAGGTTGCAAGTGCAAGTCTTTTATATTCGTCGCTTGGAGATGTGCCGTTCACTGATGATTTTGGTAATCTTGAACGGACTTTTAAACCGAATGAGCTGGCTTTCGATCTTGGATATTCGAGAATTTTCGCTGAATATTTCTCCGGAGGAATTGCTTTCAGATTTATATATTCAAATCTTACCGGAGGGTCTTATTCCGGAGGTGATGCTACTAAGCCAGGTATTTCATTTGCAGCAGATATTTCGGGATTCTACCAGAGGGATATAACTCTCTTCAGCAAAGATGCTCAACTCGGCTTCGGGCTCAATTTCTCAAATATCGGATCCAAAATGAGTTACTCCGATGGTCAGACTTCCGATTTTATTCCAATGAACATGAGGCTCGGAACAGCAGGCACCATTGAACTGGACAATTTCAACAAGCTCTCGCTGGCAATTGATTTTAACAAACTGCTGGTACCCACCCCTCCGATATATAATACCGATATGGAAATAATAGACGGGAAAGATCCGAATGTATCAGTTCCCATTGGAATATTCCAGTCATTTTATGATGCGCCTGACGGTTTCAAGGAAGAGATCCATGAAATAACCTCTTCAATTGGATTGGAATACTGGTATAACAACCAGTTTGCAGTCAGGGTCGGCTATTTCCATGAAAACGAAAGCAAAGGTAACCGAAAATATTTTACCGCCGGAGCAGGATTCAGGCTGAAAGGTTTTACCATAGACTTCTCATATCTTATGCCAACAGCCTCAAATCATCCTCTTGCCAGGACTCTCCGTTTCTCTCTTGCATTCGATATTAATGCATTGCAGAACGGCGGCGGTTCAGGACAATGAATATCAGGATAGGCCAGGGAATCGATTTTCACCGTCTTGAAACGGGACTGAACCTGTGGCTGGGCGGAATCAATATTCCATATGAAAGGGGATGTGTAGCACACTCTGACGGTGATGTTCTTCTTCATGCTGTATGCGATGCTCTTCTGGGAGCCTCCGGCTTAAGGGATATCGGGTTTTATTTTCCTGATTCTGATCCGGAATTAAAAAATATCGACAGCAAAATCCTTCTTAAAAGGACATTTGATCTTATAAGTAAAAAAGGTTACCGCGTCAGTAATATCGACTGTACTGTCTGCCTCGAAAAGCCCAGGATTGCCTCATATATACCGGAAATGAAGAATATTATTTCAGCAATACTTGAAACAGTTCCTGAAAACATTTCAATAAAGGCAACTACCACCGAAAAGCTGGGCTTCACCGGTCGTGAAGAAGGCATTGTTGCTCTGGCAGTTGTCCTTATTACAAATTAGGAAGTCATTATTGTTTTCCTCATACCTCATACCTCATACCTCACACCTCAGTCCTTGTTCATTGCCTGATCAATAATTTTATCATCCGCAATATAAGGTACTGTCACTTTGAACCCAGGAGTTCTTTTCATTTCACGTTCCAGGGTAAACAGCGCTTCCTTGTTCCTGGCCCAGCTTCTTCTGGCAATACCGTTGTTTACATCCCAGTGAAGCATCATCCGTAGCTTGGTCTCCGCTTCTTCCGATCCGTCAAGAACCATTCCGAAACCACCGTTGATCACCTCTCCCCATCCCACTCCACCTCCATTATGCAATGAAATCCATGTTGCTCCCCTGAATGCGTCTCCGATAACATTCTGTACTGACATGTCGGCTGTAAATTTTGAGCCGTCCCTGATGTTTGAAGTTTCCCTGAAGGGTGAATCGGTCCCTGAGACATCATGATGATCCCTCCCGATCACCACAGGGGCGGAAATAATCCTTTTCGCAATTGCGTCATTGAATGCTGCGGCAATTGCTATTCTCCCTTCTGTGTCAGCGTAAAGGATCCTTGCCTGAGAACCTACAACCAGCCTGTTTTTACCAGCTTCTTTTATCCAGCGGATATTATCGGACATCTGTTGTTTTATCTCATCAGGAGAATTTATCACTAGTCCTTCAAGGGTACCGGCAGCGATCCTGTCAGTCAGTTCAAGGTCGGCCGGATCGTTTGAACAGCAGATCCACCTGAAAGGCCCGAAACCGTAATCGAAGCACATGGGCCCCATTATATCCTGAACATACGACGGATACCTGAAATCTCCCGCGGAATCCAGAATGTCCGCTCCGGCTCTCGAAGCTTCAAGGAGAAATGCATTTCCATAATCAAAGAAATAGGCTCCTCTCCCGCAATGTATATTGATTGCCCTGACCTGCCGCCTTAAAGATTCCCTGACAAGTTCCCTGAATTTTCCAGGATCAGAAGAGATCATCCTGTTTGATTCTTCGAATGAGATACCTGCCGGGTAATAACCTCCGGCCCAGGGATTATGAAGGGATGTCTGATCCGAACCTATATCAACCCTGATGTCCTTCCTGGCAAATTGTTCCCATACATCCACTATATTTCCATGGTACGCAATTGATGTGATCCTGTTTTCTTTTTTCGCCTCAGCTACACGGTTTATAAGTTGGTCCATGTCCGTGATCAATTCATCCACCCAACCCTGGGTGAACCGTTTTCTGACCGCTTTCGGATTAACTTCCGCTATTACTGAGATGACCCCTGCGATCCCGGCTGCTTTGGGCTGGGCACCCGACATGCCTCCAAGCCCTGACGATACAAACAACTTAAGATCATTATGCGTATCATTTCCCCTGAGCTTCCGGCAGGCATTAAGTATCGTAATCGTCGTACCATGAACAATTCCCTGAGGGCCGATATACATATAAGATCCAGCTGTCATCTGACCATATTGAGAGACACCCAGCGCGTTGAATTTCTCCCAGTGGTCCTGCGACGAATAGTTCGGAATTACCATACCGTTGGTAACAACCAGCCGCGGTGCATCCTTATGCGAGGGGAAAAGACCTAGCGGATGGCCGGAATAGACAACCAGTGTCTGGTCATCAGTCATTTCCGAAAGGTATTTCATTGTCAGGAGGTATTGTGCCCAGTTTTGAAAAACAGCCCCATTCCCTCCGTAAGTTATCAGTTCATGAGGATGCTGTGCCACTTCCCTGTCAAGATTATTGGAGATCATCAGCATAATTGCCGCAGCATGCCGTGAACGATGAGGGAAATCATCAATATGCCTTGCCTTTATCTCATATTCCGGGCGGAACCTGTACATATAAATTCTGCCTGTATCATGAAGCTCCAGTGCAAACTCATAGGCCAGAATTTCATGAAAATGAACCGGAAAATATCTAAGGGCATTCTTTATGGCGAGTTTCTTTTCTTCGGTCGAGAGTATGTCCTTTCTTTTTGGAGCATGATTCAGGTTCTGGTCATAAGGTTTCGGATCGGGCAACTTATCGGGTATACCCTCAGATATCATTCGTTTAAAATCAGTTGTGGTCATATTTGTGGTCTGTGGATAAAAATGTAAAGTTAAGAAATAAAAAAACCACCCTGCAGAGGTGGTTCCTGTTTCATTGTATATGCATTTTATAAATGGCTCTCATTTATAATCTCATCATCCACAAGAATCCGGCCGCAGTACTCGCATACAATTATCTTTTTGCGCGATTTGATATCAAGCTGCCTCTGAGGCGGGATCTGGTTAAAGCATCCACCGCAGGCATCACGCTGAACAGGGACCACAGCCAGTCCGTTCCGTGCATTTGACCGTATTCTCTTATAGGCCGACAAAAGCCGTTCCTCAATAACTGCCTGGATCTTCTCCGACTTTTTGTACAGGCCCTCTTCTTCTTTCTGAGTGTCTGAAATGATCTCGTCGAGTTCTGTCTTTTTATTTTCAAGGTCGGTCTGGCGGTCATGAAGAGTTGCTTCCGACTCAGCTATTACAGATTTCTTTTCTTCTATCTGGGCAGTAAATTCCTTGATTTTCTTATTGAAAAGTTCAATCTCAAGATTCTGGAATTCAATTTCTTTTGAAAGAGAATCGAATTCGCGGTTATTCCTTACATTCTTTTGCTGTTCCTCGTATTTTTTTATCAGACCTTCAGCATCCAATATTTCATTATTCTTTTTTGAAACTGCTTTATCGAGATTCACAACTTCTTCCCTGAGGTTACCCAGCCGGGTTTCGAGCCCTGCAATCTCATCCTCAAGGTCCTGAACTTCAAGTGGCAGTTCTCCCCTGAGGGTTTTTATCTTATCAATTTCTGAATCAACTAATTGCAAACCATATAATGCTCTAAGCCTGTCCTCAACAGAAATCTCAGCTTCATGTGTTTTGACTTTTTCCATTTTAAAGATAATTTATCGGATTGATATTTGTTTCTGAAAACCGGACTGCAAATTTAGGGAAATTTTTGATAATTAGATCGTATAAAATTTCGGTTGAGAATTTTTCGGTCTCATAATGTCCGCAATCAACAAGCAGGATCCTGTTTTCAGCTTCATAGAAAGTGTGATATTTAATATCGCCTGTGACAAACGCGTCTGCCCTGCACACGACAGCGTCGTTTAAAAGTGAGGCTCCCGAGCCCCCGCAAAGTGCCACCTTTTTAACAGGTTTGCCTGTCAGCCGCGAATACCGGATACCCGAGGCACCGAAAACTGATGAGATCATTTCCAGAAAATTATTCTCACCGACCGGTCCCGGGAAATAACCGGAACAGCCCAATCCAAAATCAATATTATCATTCTCAATCGGATATATATCATATGCAACTTCCTCATAAGGATGGGTGTCGAGAAGCGCTTTTATTGCCTTTTCCTTAAGATGCGAAAAAAGAATGGTTTCAAATCTTACCTCCTTCTCAAAATGCAGTTTACCTTTCTCCCCCGCAAAAGGATTTGTATCCTCACCAGCCCTAAAACTGCCTGTACCAGGAACTGTAAAACCGCATCGGTCATAGTTGCCGATTACACCTGCACCGGCATTAAAGAGTGCGTCCCTGACTTTGTCAAGGTGATCCTCCGGGACAAATGTCACCAGCTTGATCAGCCTGTTTTTAAGAGTCTGCAGTACTCTGACGTTCTGCAATCCCAGCTTTTGTGCCATCTTTTTGCTCACACCATAACTCACCATATCAAGATTTGTATGAGACGAGTAAACAGCTATATCATTCTTTATTGCCCTGACAAGTATCCTGTCGGTGGGTGATCTTCCGGTTATCCTTTTTAAGCCGCTGAAAATAAGCGGATGATGAGAAACAATTATATCACACCCTTTTTGTATCGCCTCATCAATCACCGACTCTGTAATATCAAGTGTTACCAGGGCTGAACTGATCTCCTTTTCAGGCTGACCAACCTGCAGTCCGGAATTATCATATCCTTCCTGAAAAGATAAGGGAACTGCTGAATCGAGATAAGAACAAAGTTCTGAAAGTTTCATTTTATGTATTTGCTCTGTGATTATATGTACCCCCTTCTATACTTTCCCCCAGGGGGAAGGAGTTGCTTTTACATTTCCTCCCTGGGGGAAAATGAAAGGGGGTACTTTTTTTTCAGTAGTGGCATTAAATATTATCCCGTAATTCCAGGAGCAGGCTCCTGATTTTCTGAAGCGATTCGTTTATCTCAAATTTATGATCAGTCTCATCCCACCGGCCCGTGAGTTTCTTTTTCACGCCTGACATCGTCATTCCTTCTTCCTTTAAAAGCCTGTGAATGATCATCAGGTTCTTCACATCGGTGGCTGTAAACATCCTGTTACCCTTCTTGTTTTTCATAGGCTTCAGGATGTCAAATTCATTTTCCCAGAACCTTACCGTGGATACCGGGACTTCAAGCATTCTTGAGACTTCCCCAATTGAATAATAGAGTTTCTCTATTTTCTTTTCCCTATATGGCATTATATTTTCTGTGAAGTTAGCAGAGGTAAAAATATTGCATGGCTGAAAATATCATCCCGGGGAGTTTTAATCGAACGACTGACCTGTTTTTGAAGCGATCTCAATCATGCTTTCATATTCTTCGGGTGAAAGATCGTTAAAGAAATAGTTTACCGGATCGACATTCACTCCATTCAGCTTGATTTCGTAATGGAGGTGGGGAGCTACCGACATCCCGGTATTACCGACAAATCCTATTATATCTCCCCTGCGGACCTTCTGGCCTGTTTTTACATTAAAGCTCTCAAGATGAGCATATAAGGATGTGTATCCAAAACCATGGCTGACAACAATATAGTTGCCCATGCCTCTTTTGTTTGACTGGACCGACTCAATCGTACCGTCACCCGAAGCATAAATCTCAGTTCCCATGGGGGCTGTAAAATCCATTCCGGTATGGAATTTACTTATTTTATATACCGGATGGATCCTCAATCCGTATCCTGAAGCGATCCTTGTAAGATCTTTACTCGAAATTGGGATTATTGCCGGTATCGATCTCAGCATATCTTCCTTCTCTTTAGCCAGTAAAATAAGCTCGTCGAACGATTTGGACTGAACATATACTTTTTTCCGGATTATATCGAGCTTTTTTGTAGTTTCAACGACAAGTTTTGAATTATTAAAACCTTCAAGTTCACTATAGCGGTTAACTCCGCCGATCCCTACCTGCCGTTGCGTGGACTGAATCGGTTCAGCTCCGAAAATGGTCCTGTAGAGGTTATCATCAGTCTCCTGAAGATGCTCAATCACCTTTTCAAGGTTTCCCATCTCCCTGTGCACCAAATCATACTGGAGAGACATTTGAGCAATTTCGCGTTTAAGTGCTTTTTCTCTGGGAGAATCGAAAAAAAATCCGAACAGGAAATTAAGTACAACTGCAATTATGACTGATCCGATTATATACGCCAGGGACCTTAAAAGGATTGCTCTTGCCCCAAGGCGTATTTTATCAAAGCTGAGTGAATCGGGATTGAACTTGTACTTCGTTTTTGCCATAATTCAGCAAAGATAAATATTTCATTAAACAAATGAAATGAGCCTGATGAAACTCATCAGGTATCCGATCAAGTTATGTCAGTGTGATTCTATCTGAATTTTGACTGGGAAGTGAGGGTCTGTATCATGTCAAAATACTCGTCTTCAGTCAGATCATCATTGAAGAAGTTGAGAGGATTTTTATGCTGCCCATAAAGGTCGATCTGGTAATGAAGGTGCGGGCCCGTCGATGTTCCCGTGCTTCCGGTGTGACCTATCAGGTCACCCCGTTTTACATTCAGTCCAACAGATACCTTCATATTGCTTAGATGGCCATAAGCAGAGCGGTATCCGTATCCATGATCAATAACAATGCAGTTGCCCAAACCACCGTTCCAACCGGCTTCAATCACTTTTCCCGACCCTGTGGCGAAGACCTCCGTACCATAGGGAGTACTGAAATCCTGACCATGGTGCCATTGAGGTGTGCCCAGAACCGGGTGAATTTCCCTGAATTTCATTCCGTCGCCAAGCCGGAAAATAACATTAACAGGGCTGATCATTGGAAGATATTCCATTTCACGCTTCCATTCGTTTTTCTGTTCCTCAATTGTCTTAAATGATTCGTACTGGATTGTTGCCCTGTTCTTAATTTCGTCTACTTTTTTTCGTATTGAGACCATCAGGGTGGAATTATCAAAGCCATCGAACTCCTCATACCTTATCACACCTCCGAATCCCATGTTCCGTACCGAGCCGGGCATTGAATCCATTCCAAGAACAGGTCTGTAACGATTATCATCAGAAAGCCTGAGATCATTCAGGGTATTCAACGAGTTATCAGTTTGCATACCCATTATCGAATATTTAAGCTTGAGATTTTCAATTTCCTGGCCCAACATCCTTTCCCTGGAAGAACCGAACCTGCTGTTAAAGAGGACTGTGTAGATTATGGTGATACCAATACAGGCGATTGACCAGATAATGAACCGGATAAGCTTACTTTTCCATGGTAACCTTACCTGTTTGAACTGAAGATCAGATAGATCTAGAAAATACTTCCTGTTAAACATCAGGGAATTCTGTTTTTTTCTCCGGGATTGACAAATCTAAACAATTAAATTAAATTTACAAACTAAAATTTGAGTTACTTATTGTGCAGCAATATGCTATTAACATTGAAATCGCACGAATTAAGGCAGTTGTTTTTTGATTATTTCCGTTCGAAAGATCACTTGATTGTTCCTTCTGCTCCCATGGTTACAAAGAATGATCCGACTCTTATGTTCACCAATGCAGGGATGAACCAGTTCAAGGATATCTTCCTCGGGAACCAGCAGCCAGCAGGCAGGCGGGTCGCTAATTCACAGAAATGCCTGCGGGTTTCCGGAAAGCACAATGACCTCGAAGAAGTGGGACATGATACCTATCATCACACAATGTTCGAAATGCTTGGGAACTGGTCGTTTGGTGACTATTTTAAAAAGGAAGCCATATTCTGGGCATGGGAATTCCTGGTTAAAAGGCTCGGTATTCCCGAAGAGCGGATCTATTCAACTGTTTTTGAAGGAAGCAGTGAAGAAAATGTGCCTCGTGACGATGAAGCTTTCAGATGCTGGAAAGAATGCTTCAGTCATCCTGAAGGCAGGATACTTGAAGGATCGAGGAAAGATAATTTCTGGGAAATGGGTGAAACAGGACCATGCGGACCCTGTTCAGAAATCCACATTGATATAAGGGATGAATCAGAAAGGGCAAAAAAACCGGGATATAAACTGGTGAATAAGGGACACCCTCAGGTCATTGAGATCTGGAACCTGGTTTTCATCCAGTATAACAGGCTTTCAAACGGCAATCTGGAACTGCTTCCGGCAAAACATGTGGACAC
>Ga0154631_1232_pt2 | contig 16969 bp, 13 predicted proteins | sample Rifle2008BG13ft_FD_116060 | JGI IMG/M metagenome (GOLD analysis project Ga0154631, IMG submission 116060) | Bacteroidetes bacterium RBG_13_42_15 | reverse complement strand
TGAATTCCTTATCTCAAGAGGAATCAGCTTTGCTCAGCTTCACGAAGACGGACTTGAACTTATTGTAACAAAAGTTGAAATAGAATATAAATATCCTCTCAGAAGCCATGACAGATTCATAGTAAAAACAAATATTCAGAAAGAAGGAAATATCAGGCTGGTATTCTTCCAGGATATTTACAAATTGCCTGACATGAAGATGGTTGTTCGTGCCAGAATAACATGCGCTGCAGTTAAAAATGGTAAACCGGTTTATCCCGGGGAAGTTATCACCAGACTCGGTCTGGATTAAATTGAATAAATATGCTGAAACAATCTGAAAATTATTCGTTCAGAGCAGTGTTTATCATGATTCTGATTGTACCTTTTTTTTCAGGCGTTTATTCACAATCAAACAGCTCTCTGAAGCAGAAATATGATAAACGGGAAGTTTACATTAGAATGCGGGATGGGGTTAAACTCTTCACATCGGTTTATACCCCTAAAAACAATTCTGAAGATCATCCTGTCTTACTTAACCGGACACCCTACAACATTGAGCCGCAAGGGCCTGAAAACTTCACTGACTTGCTGCTTTCCTACCAGAGATATATTGATGAAGAGTATATTATGGTTTTCCAGGATGTCAGGGGAAGATACATGAGCGAAGGTGTGTTTGAAGATATCCGTCCAGTAATTCCGGCAAAAAAGAGCAATAAGGATATCGATGAAACAACAGATACATGGGACACTGTTGACTGGCTGGTAAAGAATGTCAGGAATAACAACGGGAAAGTAGGTATTCTCGGAATATCATACCCGGGATTCTATTCAACCATGGGTATTATCAATGCACACCCGGCCGTGAAAGCTGTTTCTCCGCAAGCTCCTGTTACCGCATGGTTTATCGGAGATGATTTTCATCACAATGGTGCATTCTTCCTTCAGGATTGTTTCAGTTTTTATTACAGCTTTGGCCAGCCGCGCAGGGCCCCGACACGAAGCGGCAATCCGCGTTTCAAATATCCCGTACCTGATAATTATGAGTTTTTCCTGTCGCTTGGTGCCGTAAAAAACATTGCTCCCAGATATTTCGGCGACAGTATAAAATTCTGGAATGATGCATTTTCGCACCCTGATTATGACGATTTCTGGAAATCAAGGGATCCCCGTCCATTTTTAAAAAATGTTACTCCGGCGGTTATGACGGTCGGCGGCTGGTTCGATGCAGAGGATCTGTACGGTGCTCTTAATACTTACGAAGCTATTGAAAAACAAAATTCTCCAGCTACAGGTAATTATCTTGTAATGGGTCCATGGGCTCACGGCCAGTGGGCTTCCGGCGATGGGGATAACCTGGGTAATATCTACTGGGGCTTAAATGCAAATGACAAATATATCATTCAGGAAGAGAACTTCTTTAATTATCATCTGAAAGGAACAGGAAGTCCTGATATGCCTGAAGCCACAATATTTGTCACTGGCTCAAATGAATGGAGAGATTTTACTGAGTGGCCTCCGAAAAACATACTTGAAAAATATCTTTATTTCCATCCGGGGGAAGCGGCTTCGTTCAATGCTCCTGCGGGCAATACAGGTTTTGATGAATATGTTTCTGACCCTATGAATCCGGTGCCATATACTGAAGATGTCCATACAAACAGGACTGAAGCATACATGACAGATGACCAGAGGTTTGCATCGAGGAGGCCTGATGTTATGGTTTACCAGACCGATATTCTGACTGAAGATATTACACTGACCGGTCCCCTTACTGCTGATCTTTTTGTATCCACAACAGGAACTGATGCCGATTATGTTGTCAAACTGATTGATGTCTTTCCTGCTGATACAGAAGCCGGTGATTCCGACAACAGGTATCCTCCGGGAGGATATCAGATGCTTGTACGCGGTGAAGTATTCAGAGGCAGATACCGTAACAGCTTTGAAAACCCTGAACCATTCATTCCCGGAAAAGTTACAGAAGTCAGGTACGAGATCCCGGATGTGGCACATACCTTTAGGAAAGGACACAGGATCATGATCCAGGTTCAGAATTCATGGTTCCCCCTGGTAGACAGGAATCCGCAGAAATTTGTCAATATCTATAAATGTTCCGACAGCGATTTTCAAAAGGCGACTCACAGGATCTACCATGACGGTAAATATCCTTCAGGTATTAAGGTCAGCATACTTCAATAGAAAACAATAATTTAGAAATCTGAACAAAAAAATTCTTTATTTTGTTCTATGAAAAGAAATAAAATAATTTAAAAATATAATCATGGCAAAAAGGAACTTTACCCGCAGACAATTTATGGCAACTATAGCCGCCGGTGCAGGAACAGCTCTTATCGGCAACAGGGTCGGTGCGATCCCGTCAGGAAATAAGCCCGCAATGTTCGATCCGTTCCAGACTGTTACCCTTGGAAAAACAGGGATAAAAACAACACTTCTGGGTATGGGAACAGGATACAGTGGCTACAATCGTTCATCAAATATTACGCGGGCAGGGGTTGCCGAATCAGTGATCCGGGCAGCCTATGAAAGAGGGATCCGTTATTTTGACTGCGCTGACAGCTATGGCACTCATCCTTTTACAAAAGCCGCCCTTAAGGGTGTTCCTCGTGAAAATTATGTGCTGGGTACCAAAATGTGGGTAGCCTCAGGCGGGATCCCTGAAGGCGAAAGACCTGATTCTGAAATTGTTGTCGACCGGTTCAGGAAAGAGCTCAACACCGATTATATTGATGTTGTCCAGTTGCATTGCATGACCAACGGACAATGGACCGATCAATTTAAAAGATTCACGGACGGTCTGGAAAACCTGAAAGCAAAGAATATCATAAAGGCTCACGGAGTATCGGTACATTCATTCGATGCACTTAAAGTTGCCTCAGAAAATCCATGGGTGGATATAATCCATGTCCGCATCAATCCGTTCGGAGAATCAATGGACCAGAGGGATCCTGCACTTGTTGTTCCGGTTATCGAAAAATTCCATAAAGCAGGGAAGGGCGTGATCGGGATGAAACTCATAGGCGGGGGCAGACTTAAAGATGATCCTCAGAAGATTGATGAATCGCTTAAATTTGTTCTGGGGCTTGGTACCGTTGATATGATAATTGTAGGATTTGAATTACCGGAACAGATTGACAATTATATTGAACGGATAAAGAGGGTACAGATTACATGAGATACATAAATATATTGCTGGCGATGTTTCTCCTGTTTTCGCAGCCATTATTTTCCCAGGACGCAGGTTTATCTGTAATTATTAAACCCGGAACAAATCTCGAAAAGCTCCCGGGTGATTTTGCTTTTACAGAAGGCCCAGCTGCTGATAAGGCAGGTAATGTATATTTCACCGATCAGCCTAATAACAGGATAATGATGTGGGGAACGGATGGGGAATTGTCGACTTTTATGCAGCCTTGCGGCCGCTCCAATGGCATGTTCTTCGACACAAAGGGGAATTTATGGTCATGTGCCGATGAAAAGAATGAACTCTGGCGGATCAGTCCCGATAAAAGTATTGAAGTAATTCTTAATAAATATAACGGCAAGCTGCTGAACGGCCCAAACGATCTATGGGTGGCGCCCGACGGAAGTATCTATTTTACAGATCCGTATTACAAAAGATCATGGTGGGACCATGCTGAAATGCCTCAGGATAAGCAATGTGTATATTTTCTCAGCGCTGACCGTAAAACTCTGAAACGGGTTGAGGATGAGCTGTTACAACCAAATGGAATAGTGGGAACCCCTGATGGAAGAATTCTGTATGTTGCCGACATAAGGGGCAACAAGACCTGGACATACTTAATTAACGCCGACGGGACCCTGACCGGCAAAAAGCTCTTCTGCGAGATGGGGTCGGATGGTATGACTATCGACGCAAAAGGAAATATTTACCTGACAGGAAAAGGAGTTACCATATTTGATAAAACGGGAAAGAGAATCGGGAATATTTCAGTCCCCGAGGACTGGACAGCCAATGTTTGTTTCGGAGGTAAAAACAGGAAAGCACTTTTTATAACGGCGAGCAAAGGCTTTTATATGGTAAGAACACGGATAAAGGGGGCTTATTGATCCACAAATTCCATGGACTGATCAAATCATCTGGCTTTTTTTTATTCCTGAAATAAATTTTCTTTATAATTGTAGCCTGATTTGAAATTTTATATCAGATTAAGTTTTAATAGTTTTATTTCAAAAACAGGTGGCAATGGAAGGAACACGCAGAGCAGACGTCAGGCCGGGAATTGATGTGATGGTTGAACTTACTGAAGATAAACGTACCGGACGGCTTACAGGAGGAAAGGTGAAAGAGGTTCTTACAACGGCTCCCATGCATCCTCACGGGATAAAAGTAATGCTTGAGAACGGATTGATCGGAAGAATAAAGCATATCATACATTCAAATTGATCCGTATCCTTAGATTTTTAGTACATTAGCTTAATTTCTAATTCAAATCCGTTGAAAATGAAGTATGAGGATTTAATTGTCACTACTTTAGGTAAAGGGAGTGTTGTTTCACCGCTTAAAACCTCCCAGCGCGAAGACAGTCCTGTTTACAAATTCGTCAATGACAATGAGCGCATCCTTTATGAGGTTTCACTTGATGATTTTAACAGATACAAGGATAGCGGAGAGATTCCGGTTTCATTTGAGAAGGCAGGGCCCAAGGAGACTATTTTTTTCGAGCCTGCAAAGACGAAAGTAGGAATAGTCACCTGTGGCGGATTATGCCCCGGGGTAAATAATGTCATCCGGGCTCTTGTCAATCAGCTTGTATACAGGTATGGTATAACCCGCATCCTCGGAATAAAATATGGATATGAAGGACTAATCCCGAAATATAACCATCCTGTGATTGAGCTCACAGCTCCCATGGTAAGCGATATTTATCAGTCAGGCGGTACGTTCCTCGGAACCTCCAGGGGTAATCAGGACGTAGGGCAGATGGTAGATACAATTGAAATACTAAATATCAATGTCCTGTTCTGCATCGGTGGTGACGGAACGCTCCGCGGGGCCCATGCAATTCATAAGGAGATTGAAAAACGGAAGCTGAGGATCGCAGTGGCCGGGATACCCAAAACAATTGACAACGATATTGATCTGATCCAGAAATCATTCGGTTTTGAGACAGCTTTTTCAATTGCCAACGATATAATTATGAATGCCCATAATGAAGCTCATGGTGCCTACAATGGCATTGCACTTGTCAAGCTCATGGGCCGTGATTCGGGATTCATTGCTGCAAGTGCCGCCCTGGCCGTACAGGAGGTGAACTTTGTCCTTATACCTGAAATATCCTTTGATCTTTACGGACCAAGAGGATTTCTCAAAATACTGAAAAAAAGGCTTGATGAGCGACACCATGCTGTTATTGTAGTTGCAGAAGGGGCAGGGCAGGATTTCTTTAATAATGAAAATGCCGAACGGGATGCATCAGGAAACATAAAGCATAAAGATATCGGAGTCTATCTTAAGGAAAAGATAAGGGAGGAATTCAACGCTAAAGGTCTGGCACATTCAATAAAATATATTGACCCGAGCTATATAATCAGGAGCGCTCCGGCAAATGCAAACGACAGTAAATTCAGCAACCTGCTGGCCCAGAATGCTGTTCATGCAGCCCTGGCCGGCAAGACCGACTTTGTTGTCGGATACTGGAACTATGAATTCACCCTGATCCCTATATCAATGGCTGTTGCAAAGAGGAAGAAGATTGACATTGAAGGTGAATTATGGTGGAATGTACTTGAAGCTACCGGCCAGCCTATTAGCATGAAAAATCAGTGATATGATTAAGAACATTATTTTTGACCTCGGAAATGTTCTTATAAGTTTTATTCCTTCCGCGTATCTGAAGAAGAAAAACTATCCGACAAACATAAGAAATACTATTCTTAATGATGTCTTTCGAAGCGAAGAATGGAAAAAGCTCGATAACGGAGATATTACAGTAGCGGAAGCCATAGAATCAATTTCTCTTAAATCTGCCCTCAAGAAGGAGGAAATAGCCCTTGTTTTTAATTTCAGGACCGATATGATGTTTCCCCTTGATGACAATGTCAGACTTCTTCCTGAGCTAAAAAAACGGGGTTTCCGGCTGTTTTATCTGTCGAACTTCCATCTTGATATTTTTGAAATGATAAGATATGATTACTATTTCTTCAGATATTTCGACGGAGGGATTATATCTGCCGATATCAAAATTTCAAAACCTGACATAAGAATTTACAAATATTTTTTCGGTAAATATGCATTGAAGCCGGATGAATGTCTTTATATTGATGATGTGGAAGAAAATGTCCTGGCTGCTGCATCAACCGGAATGCAGGTTTTTTTAACATACGGATCCACGAAGATCTCTGATGAGCTTGAAGAAAAACTGAAAACCAGGATGGGAAACTGAGCACCAAATGATACGGCATGTTATTCTTCTGACATTCCTGACATTCACTGGCTCGACAATTCATTCCCAAACAATTACACAGACTTTAAAGGGGACTGTTGCCGACAAAGAGACTGGCAGGCCGCTTGCCGGAGCCAATATTCTGATATTAAATACTGATCCTCCCTCCGGCACATCAGCTGACAGTGAAGGAAAATTCAGGCTTGATGCTGAAATCGGCAGAATTTCAATCAAGGTGACCTTTCTTGGATATGAGGACCTTGCAATTAATGATATATTAATCGCATCAGGAAAGGAAATATTCATCACGGCAGAGCTTCAGGAGAAAGTTACACAGACTCGGGAAGTTACAATCAGACCCGGAGATACCGGGAAAACAAGCCTGAATCACATGGCAGCTGCAAGTGTAAATACAATCAGAACAAATGATGCGATGCGGTATGCAGGAGGTTTTTATGATCCGTCAAGGATAGTAAATGGTTTTGCCGGGATCAGCAACTCCAATAACGATTACAGTAACGACATTGTAATCCGGGGCAATTCTTCACGTGGTCTGCTGTGGAGGCTGGAAGGAATTGAGATACCGAATCCGAACCATTTCAGCGACGGGCAGGGAGGAAGCGGGGGTGCTTTTTCTGCAATAACCTCAAATGTCATTGATAATTTTGATTTTTTTACCGGGGCATTTCCGGCTGAATACGGTAATGCTTTCTCGGGAGTGATGGATCTCAACCTTAGAAAAGGGAACTCCGATAAGCGTGAATATGCTTTTCAGACCGGAATGATAGGTGCTGAAATATCGATGGAAGGACCATTTTCAGCAAGATCTGATGCTTCTTATCTGCTGAACGCACGGTACACAAGCTTTAAGATCCTGAGCGACCTGAAAATCATCGACCTGGAAGAAACCAATGTTGCTCCCTCCACCAGGGACCTTGTTTTTAATATAAACATACCATTCCGGAAGGCCGGATCCTTAAATCTGTTCGGTCTGTTAGCCTCCAGCCGGATTGGCAAAACCGTAGTTCATGACTCATCAGCCTGGAAAACGCTTTCGGACCGGTGGGAAGAGATGGGAACTCAAAGCTCTTCAACGTTTGGCGCAAAATATTTGTATACCCTGCCCGGAGCAAAGACCTATGTGAAATCGGTGGTAGTCTATTCCCTGTATTCTGATTCCTGGCATGAAGGTTATGTCGATTCGGCCTATATCCATACTGATAATTATACATCTGATTACAGGTACCCTTCACTCAGATACTCTTTTCTGGCCAATCATAAATTAAACTCCAGGAATATTTTCAGAAGCGGAGTAACCCTGAATTTTCTTTCAGGAGAGATGTATGATTACAGGCTTAACTCCACTGGAGGATATGATACATTGCTGGTTCCTTCTGCATCGGGGAATTTATACCAGGGATATTTTCAGTGGAAATACAGGAGCGCATCAAATCTTGAGTTTATCGCCGGACTCCATTTTATGAGATTTTCGTTGAATGATCAGTCAAGCTTTGAGCCCAGGATAGGCATTCGCTGGCAGATGGCTCCCGGAAATGTTTTTCTTGCCGGATTTGGCTTGCATTCCAGGACCGAATCACTGGCTGTTTACAATGCCCTCGTCAGGGATAAGGATGGTAAAAGGAAGCCTTTAAATGATGATCTGGAACTTTCAAAATCACTGCACTGGGTTGCAGGACTTGATCTGATGATGACCAGTGATGTAAGGTTCCGGATCGAGGGTTACATCCAGTATCTCTTCAACATACCAATTGTAAACAAAAGCACCAGCCAGTATTCAACCATAAACAGTGCAGAGAGGCTTACTGATGCAATACTTGAAAATTTTGGAACCGGCATGAACAAAGGGATTGAAATTACTGTTGAAAAAGCATTCAGCAGGAATTACTATTTCCTCATCACCGGATCGCTGATTGATTCATGGTATTGTGCAGGTGATCATCGGAGGTATAATACGTATTATAACACCAGGTATATATCAAACATAATTGCAGGGAAAGATTTTCCAGTAGGCAGGAACAAAAGGAGCAGTATCGGATTAAACAGCAGATTTATTCTCAGGGGCGGGTACAGGTATACTCCTGTGAATGAGTACAGGTCACTGAAAAGTAAAAAAGTGGTATATGATAATTTTCAGTCATATGAAAGCCAGCTTCCGGATTTTCTCAGGCTTGATGCGGGAATCAATTTCAGAAAGAACCATCCAAAATATTCCTGGATAGTAATGGTCGATATTCAGAATGCCACAGGAAGGAGAAATGTTTTCAAGAGAAGATTCAGCTATGAAAATGGCCGGATCGTGTCAAATGACATTTTTAGCCTGGGTATGATTCCGGTCTTTAATTTCAGGCTGGAGTTTTAATAATTCCACTTTCTGAACAGCGAATTCATTTGACACATCAGGATGGACATCTCCCCGGAAGCAGAGAGAAACTGTGATTTATATTTATGTGCTTCTTTGGTGATGTGAACTTTTCCCTCCCGGGAGGGAATTTAAAAGGTGGTTTACCAGATTGGACATAATTTTGCTCCCTCAAACTTCCAAATTCCTTACCGGTTCCCGGGACAATCAAAAATATTCAATTCTCATTGAGTTAAATTATCCTTTCCTAACATTTAATAAAGTGTATATTAGATACTTAACCGGCATGAAGTAAATCATTGATCCATGTATGAACCAGAGTCAATTTGTGAAGAATTTTGACAAAACTGCCGCTTTGCTTTTTCCTATCAGTTTTTCGAGCTCATTTAAAGGTGTATTTCTGATTTTTTCGTTTGAGTCAAAATTCTTAAGTAAAATCTCTTTTGTCTTCGGCCCGATTCCTTTAATGTTATCGAGTTCGGATTTTAACATTTCTGATGAGCGTTTTGTACGATGAAAATTTATTCCGAACCGGTGAGCTTCATTCCGTATCTGTTGGATTAATTTCAGACTGTAAGAATTTTTATCAAGGTAAATAGGAACAGAGTCACCCGGGAAATATATTTCTTCAAGTTTTTTAGCAATCCCGATCACGGTTATTTTGTCATGTAGTTCCAGTTTGTCAATGCTTTTCATTGCCGAAGATAGCTGGCCTTTTCCTCCGTCGATTATTACAAGCTGGGGGATCGGCTGGCTTTCTTCCAGCATCCTCCGGTACCTTCTGAAAATTACCTCTTCCATTGAAGAGAAATCATCAGGCCCGGATACGGTTTTTATGTTAAAATGCCTGTAATCTTTCTTACTTGGCTTCCCTTGCCGGAATACCACGCAGGCTGCTACCGGATTGGTGCCCATTATATTTGAATTATCGAAACATTCAATATGGACAGGAAGAAACGGTATATGAAGATCATTCTTCACCTTTTCGAGATTTTTTCCGGTTCGTGATTCAGGCCTGTGCTCAAAGTTTTTCTTCTTCTGCTCCAGCTTGTAATATATTGCATTTCTTTCAGCGAGTTCCAGGAGCTTAAGTTTATCACCTATTTTTGGTACTGTATATTTGATTTTATGTAATTGAATATCCGGTTTGAATGGAACAATAACTTCCGGAGAATCACTTAAATATCTTTGCCTTATCTCCGTTATGGCAAATCCCAGGAGAGACTCCTTTTCCTCATCTACCTTTGACCTCATTTCCAATGTAAATGCCTGAACTACAGCGCCTTCAACAACTTTAAGATAATTAACATAACATCTGTCATTATCCTGGGTAAAAGCAAATACATCCACATTTTGTATCGTATTGCTGACAACTGCCGAACGGCTTCTGAATTTTGTGAGGGTATCGATCTTCTCTTTAAGGATCTGTGCTTCCTCAAAGCGAAGCTCCCTGGAAAATTCAGTCATCTTCTCCTTCAGATGCCCTGTAACTGTGAGTATATTTCCTTTCAATATATATCTTATCTGCGAGATGCTTTCTGTATAGTCAGATTCTGTCTGGCTTCCTATGCATGGTGCTTTGCAATTGCCAATATAGAATTCCAGGCATGCTTTGAATTTACCTGCTGAAATGTTTGCTTCAGTAAGGTTATAGGTGCATGTCCTTAACTTGAACAGATGTCTGATGAGAGCAAGCAATGTTTTGACCATCAGTCCGGAAGTGTACGGTCCGAAATATAGGGATCCGTCCTTTATTACATTTCTCGTACTGAAAACTCTGGGGAATGGTTCGTTCTTAATGCAGATCCATGGAAATGTCTTGTCGTCTTTCAGGAGTATATTATATCTGGGCTGATGTTTCTTAATAAGATTATTCTCAAGCAATAATGCATCTGATTCATTGTCCACGACAATATGCCGTATATCAGCAGCTTTTTTCAGCATCACTGTCGTTTTACCCGTCTGGTTTTTTGCAATATAGGATGTAACTCTCTTCCTCAGATTCTTAGCCTTGCCGATATAGATTATTTTTCCGTACGAGTCAATGAACTGGTAAACTCCCGGCTTACCGGGAAGTGAAAGCAGAATTAATTTTATATCCTTAATGTATGACATGGAGAATCCTCTTCCGGGAGCAAAGATAATATTTGGATATATTAATAGTCGCTTTAAATGATCAGGTACCACCTTTTAATTCCCCCAAAAGGGGGTAAAACTTCTCATTAATAAATCCTGATCTTAAAAGTATATTGTGAATTTTCTCCCTCTCCGGGAGGGTTGAGCGTAAAGAGAGGTGGTATAATTATATCAAACAGACTGTACTTCAGAGATCATGGCATTTTAATCTGCAAACAATGGCACATGACAGAATCTCTTCCCGTCAAACAATCCCTTATCGCTTAATTTCAATTCCGGTATAACGAGCAACGCCATGAAAGAAAGTGTCATGAAGGGGGCTGACATCCCGCACCCGTATGACTTTACGATATCCGACAGTTTTTCATAATCGGATGCCACTTTATTCACTGGTTCGTCAGACATAATTCCGGCTATCCGAAGCGGAAAAGAATTTATTTTCTCCCTGCTTGCAACAGCCAGTCCGCCCTTCATCCGGACAACCTCATTCACTGCATTCACAATATCTTCATCATTTGTACCTATGCAGATGATATTATGACTATCGTGAGCTACCGAACTGGCAAAGGCACCCGATTTTAGTCCGAACCCATTTATGAATCCCGTTGCAGGCGCCAGATCTTTATAACGGTCCTTGACTACAATTTTCAGTATATCAGATTTAATATCGGATTCAATCACATTTCCCCTGTTTGCATTTACGATCTTTCCCCTGGTAAAAAGGTTTCCGTCAGAAGCTTCGATCACTCTTAATTTATCAGTTTCTGCTATGATCCGGATGTCCTTGATCTTGATATCGGAACAATTGAAATTATTTATCGGATCAGCTTTTTGATAATCAAACAGGATCCTGTTTTTTTCAAAAACTTTTTTTCCGTTTATCCAGGTTTCAATAATTTTCATGCTCCTGTAATCATCAACGATTATAAAGTCAGCCGGCTGACCCGCTTTCAACAATCCTGTTTGCAGACGATAATGCAATGCCGGATTTAACGTGCAGCTCCTGACCACATCAAACACATCAAATCCTTCCGATATCAGCTTTGCCACCAGCGCATTAATATGCTGTTTCATCAGCATTTCAGGATGCAGGTCATCACTACAAAGCATTATCATGTCCGGATCAGTTCTGTACAGATCTTTAAGTTCATCAAGGTTTTTTGCCGCACTACCTTCTCTGATCAGGATCTTCATACCAAGGCCAATTTTTTCCCTGGCTTCTTCAATTGAAGTACATTCATGGTCTGTGGTTATTCCGGCCGCGACATAAGCTTTCAAAGAATCTCCCCTGACTCCCGGGGCGTGTCCGTCGACAGGCTTGTCAAGACTTTTCGCTATGTCGATTTTCATCATGACTTCAGGATCTTTATAAATAACACCCGGATAATTCATCATTTCAGCCAGGTATTTTATTTCATCAAGCTCCATCAGAACTTTAATCCCCGAAGGATCAATCACCGCTCCGGCTGACTCGAATGTGGTGGCAGGAACACATGAAGGGGCTCCGAAATAAAACTTTAACGGTACTCCGGCAGCATCCTGTATCATATACCGGACACCTGGTACACCCAGGACATTAGCTATTTCGTGAGGATCTGAAACAACAGCAGTTGTTCCACGTGAAACAGCAGCTTTTGCAAAAGATCCCGGCGTAACCATGGAGCTTTCAATGTGGATATGTGCATCCGTTAATCCGGGAAGTATATATATGTCCTGAGCTGATCCGGCCTTTTCGATCTTCTCAATTAATCTTCCTTTTATTTTTATCCGGGCAGGATAGATAAGCCGGTTGTGAATATCTATAAGTTGGCCTGAGATTATCATAATTTTCCTGTTTGCTTTTCAAGTCGTTTGCTTCTTTAATTCGCTCCTCATAATGACTTAACTTTCCACAGTCTCTGCGCCTGGCTTTATAATAAAGTTAATCTTGCTTTTTTCTAAAAGCTTGAATATTAAATTTTAGTAGCACGAAATAGTTAAATTTGTTCCACGTGGAACAATTCATCTGCCAAGATACATTAAAAGAATATTTATATCAGATGGCGATACTCCGCTTATTCTGCCTGCCTGGCCAATATCAGCCGGCTTTATTCTTGAAAGCTTCTGACGTCCTTCCGTTGAAATAGACAATAGCTCCGAGTAATTAATATCATCCGGTATCTTTACCCTGTCTAGCCTTTTAATCTTTTCAGCTATAATTTTTTCTCTTACTATATATCCTTCATATTTGATTTTCACTTCCGCTGATTCAATAACCTCGTCAAACATTCCCGCCTCAGAAATTTCTTTTGTTAGCTTTTCAGATATCTTCTTTAATAACGACTTCAGTTTTATCTGAGGTCTTGCAGCAATTGAGATAGCTTTTACTTTCTGTGAGATTCCTGAGGTTCCAGCTTCTTCAAGGAAGTAATTTATCTTATCAGGCTCTATGCTTGTCCCTTCAAGAAAAACAACTATTTTATCGACCAGCTTTACCTTTTTTTCGACTTTTTCCATTCTTTCAATTCCGGCGAGTCCCGCTGAAAACCCCTTTCCTGTTAATCGCTCATCAGCATTATCCTGTCGTAACAGTATCCTGTACTCAGCCCGGGCAGTAAACATCCTGTATGGCTCATCTATTCCTTTTGTTACAAGGTCATCTATAAGAACTCCTATATAAGATTCATCCCTGCTCAGGATCATTTCTTCCTTGTCCCTTAGTTTATAAACCGCATTTATTCCAGCCATCAATCCCTGCGCTGCAGCTTCCTCATACCCTGTTGTGCCGTTGATCTGACCAGCAAAATAAAGTCCTTTGATTTGCTTTGTTTCAAGTGTATGACGCAATTGAGTCGGCTGGAAAAAATCATACTCGATTGCATATCCGGGTCTGAATATTTCAACATGTTCAAGGCCTTTTACCTTTCGCAGTGCTTTTAACTGCACCTCCAACGGAAGACTGCTTGAAAATCCATTAATATAATATTCATTAGTTTCCCTTCCCTCAGGTTCTATAAAAAGCTGATGTGCGTCTCTCTCCCTGAATGTGACTATTTTGTCTTCTATGCTTGGACAGTACCTTGGTCCTCTGCCCTTTATCCTGCCTGTAAACAGGGGACTGAATTCAAGTCCTTTTCTGAGTTCCTCATGCACTTCCTGATTGGTATGAGTTATGAAACAACTCATTTGATTTTTTAAACTGCTCTTCTCTGCCAGATAGGAAAATGTCCTTCCTTCCTCATCACCTTTTTGCTCCTTCATCACTGAGAAATCAACAGTCCGGCCGTCTATCCTGGCGCTTGTACCGGTTTTCAAACGCTCGACCGAAAACCCTATCCTTCTCAGCTGATCACTCAAACCAGCTGATGCAGGGTCGCCTGATCTTCCGCCGGTTATATTCCTGAAACCTACATGCATCAATCCGTTCAGAAAAGTCCCATTTGTCAATATAACAGCATCTGCGAAAAATTTCGTACCGAACACTGTTTCCACACCCACGGCTTTTTCTCCTTCAATTAAAAGGCTCATTGCCTGTTCCTGCCATATATAAAGATTATCTGTATTCTCAAGGACCTTTCTCCATTCAATACTGAATCTCTGTCTGTCGCATTGTGCCCGCGGACTCCACATTGCCGGACCCTTCGACCTGTTGAGCATCCTGAATTGTATCATGCTTCGGTCGGTAACAATACCACTTATGCCTCCCAATGCATCTATTTCCCTGATTATCTGGCCCTTTGCTATTCCTCCCATCGCCGGATTGCATGACATCTGTGCTAACTTGGTCATATCCATAGTCATCAGAAGGGTTCTTGCTCCCATTCTTGCAGCTGCATGTCCTGCTTCACATCCCGCATGTCCTCCCCCAACAACAATTATATCATAATTGAAACTCATTCACATAAATTTTGAAATTCCTTTAGTCTCTTCTCCTGGAGTGAGAACATTAAATCCCTGTTTCTTCTGTTGTTGTCATCATACCCGCATAAATGAAGTACACCATGAATCATTACCCTCAATAACTCTTCCCTGATACCCGCCTTATATATAATTGCATTCCTTCTCAATGCTTCTGCACTTATGTATAGCTCCCCGTTAATTACATTTCGGTCCGAGTAATCAAATGAAATTATATCTGTGTAATACATATGTTTTAGAAATTCTTCGTTTATATCCTGCAGACCTCCATCATTAGTAAAAATGAATTTAAGGTCACCCGGTATTCTTTTCTCCTCCGTGATGACCTTTTCAAGAAATTTCTTTATTTCCCCTGACCTATGAATCCTGAACTTTATCTTATCATAATAAATTTTAATGCTCAAGTAGTTACCTCCTTAAAGCTCATGGTTACACTATTTCCTTTCTCATTAAATTTAATTGAATCAGCAAGCTTTGTCATCAGAAAAACCCCTCTTCCGCTTAATTCTTCAATATTCTCAGGCAGTGTAGGATCCGGGATCTTATCCGGTTTGAATCCTTCTCCTTCATCTGAGACCGTTATCCTGATCTCATCATTATCGAATTCTATTTCTACATCAACAAGCTTTTGAGGATTTGCCTTATTTCCGTGTGTTATAGCATTGTTTACTGCTTCCAGCGAGGCTACCATAATTTTTCCATAGTCATCCTGCTTTATGCCAATCGCTCCGGTAACTTCATCAATCGCATTTTCAATTATCCGCAGGTTGCTCATCCTTGATTCAATTTTCAGCCTTTTGTACATTTTAGCCATTCTGTTGCTATTTTTCAATTAAACCAGCAAAAGTTATGCAATTTCTAATTTTTTTTCGAGATCCACAATTCCGGATCCAAATTTACTCTTTCCTCAGTAACCATAAATTTCAAAACTGCTTCATTGCCTTTCTCCTTATCATTAAATACTTCACCTATTATCTTTCCTGTTTCTACTTTATCTCCCATCTTTACTAAAACGTTAACCAGGTTTGAATATACGGTAAAATATCTTCCGTGCTTAATAATGATCGACATATTCAAGCCCTGAATTGAGAAGATTTTTGCCACAGTCCCATTAAAAATACTTCTCACAGGTGTTTTACCTGAGCTTGTTATTTCAATGTCGCTATTGTTTTCTTTGACATACTTTAAGACCGGATGGTTATGAATTCCGAAATGACTTGTTATTAATCCTTTTTCAACAGGCCATGGTAACCGGCCTTTGTTCTCAAAAAAATTTTCGCCTACAAGCTTCTGTTCAGGCGACATATCGGATTTCGCAGCTTTTTTCCTTTCTTCCTCCAGTAACTTTTCCAATTCTGATTCAATTCTCCGTGCAATTCGCTTTTTATCTTCCAGTTCTCTCTGCAGCTGCCTTTCCTTATTGCTTAATGATTTTACAATTTTTTGCTTATTACCCTGCTCATCCTGCAGAAGGTATTTTTGTTGTTCCTCTCTTGACTTTAACTGGGATATTATTGTCATGTCCTCTTCCATTTTCTGCTTTGAAACCTCTATTTCACTTTTCAGCTCCTGGATAATTTCCGATTCCTGCCTTCTGAATCTTGTAATCTGCTGAAGATATTTCAGCCTTTTATATCCCTGGTTGAAATCCTTCGCTGATAAAACATAGCCTATTTCTGAATTTCCTTTTGATGATCTGAATGAACTCAGTACAGCCTTTTCGTAATCTTTCCTCAATATTGACAAATCACTTTCCATCATATTGATAGCCAGTGTGTTAAGTTCTATCCTGTCATTTAAAAGTGCTATTTCTTCCTGTAATCCCTGCAGAATCAATTCCCTTAAATTCAGCTTTCTTCCTATTATTTTTAACTCATTTAAGCTTTCCTTTTTTTCCCTGGCCGTTTCTTTCAGCAGATTGTCGACATAATCTATCTCTTCCAGAGTTTTTTTACGCTGATCCTCCAGATCCCTTCTGCTCTGGCCTTCTGCCATTGCTACCATCCCGAAAATTAAAAAAAGCAGTAAAAGAATCCTTTTCATCGTATTTTAATCACCTTATAATCCGATCCCGGAATAAATTCAATCTCCCCTTCCCAGGGGCTTTCTATCTTTTTAATTTCAAGAAGGATATTTATGGATTTCAGGT
>Ga0154631_1122_pt1 | contig 17009 bp, 12 predicted proteins | sample Rifle2008BG13ft_FD_116060 | JGI IMG/M metagenome (GOLD analysis project Ga0154631, IMG submission 116060) | Bacteroidetes bacterium RBG_13_42_15 | reverse complement strand
TATGCAGGCACAAGCTCATCGGGAGAAATAAAGGAACTCATCGGATGGAATGAAGACCTGAAAAACAAGTCGGTGATAATTGTTGAGGATATTGTTGATACAGGCATTACCCTGGAACATACTGTTAATAACCTGATTATCAGAAATGTGAGGGATATCAGGATCGTTGCATTGCTTATGAAGCCGGCCTCATACCAGAAGGAAATTCAAATTGACTATATAGGTTTCAAAATACCAAACGATTTTGTTGTGGGTTACGGTCTCGACTATAACGGTCTTGGCCGGAATCTGCAATCGGTTTATACATTGGTGCCTTAATCACGTGTGACGTCCAATGAAAAAAACAATTAAAAAATATTCAGATAGAAAAGTCTTACAGTCAAATAAAAATTATTTTCCTATGGTTAATTTCCTGATTTTTGGTCCTCCCGGTTCAGGCAAGGGAACACAGTCGGTAAAGCTGGCTGAGAAATTCAATCTTACTCATCTTTCGACAGGCGATATGCTGAGAGCTGAAATAGCTGCCGGTACGGAACTGGGTAAAAAGATGAGCTCAATTATGTCGAAAGGCGAACTGGTTCCTGATGAGGTTGTTATAGAGATGATAGCCGCCAGGGTCGACAGAACTGAAGGGAGTGCCGGATTTCTTTTTGACGGCTTTCCCCGCACGGTTGCCCAGACTGAGGCCCTTGAAAAAATGCTGAATGAAAGAGGTATGACGATCGACAGCATGCTGGTGCTTGATGTTGATCACGATGAACTTGTTAAGAGACTCATATTAAGGGCAGAACTATCCGGCCGTCCTGACGATAAAGATCCTGCAGTCATTGAGAACAGGATCGATGTTTACAAAGCCAAAACAGAACCTATCATCAATTACTGCCGGAAAAAAGGTATTTATCAACCCGTCAACGGAATGGGAACTATTGAGGATATCTTCGGAAGGCTTAGCGGGTATATGAAGAAACATTTGTAAAAGAAATAAAAGAGAGTGAGAACAGGAGAAAGGGAGAGGGGGAGAATGGGCGAACGGGTTATTAATTCACCCTTTCTCCCCTTCACCTCTTCTCCCCTTCACCCCCTCCCCCCATCCCTCAATCATCCTCTCTCACTTTATTGCATTTTTATAATATCTTATTAATGTCAGGCTCTAACTTCGTTGATTATGTGAAGATTTATTGCCGTGCCGGCAATGGAGGGTCCGGATCAGCTCACCTCCGGAGGGAGAAATTCATCCCCAAGGGAGGCCCTGACGGTGGTGATGGAGGCCGGGGCGGACATATTATTCTGAAAGGTAACAGCCAGATGTGGACCCTCCTTCATCTGAGATACCGGCGTCATATTTTTGCAGGAAACGGTGAGGCTGGCGGCGTTCAGCAGTCAACCGGAGCAGACGGTGCAGACGTGATTGTGGAAGTACCGCTCGGGACCATCGCCAGAAAAGAAAATTCAGGGGAGATCCTTTTTGAAATCACTGAACATGGCCACCAGAAGATCCTTGCCCGGGGCGGTCGGGGCGGTCTGGGAAATACACATTTCAAGTCATCGACCAACCAGACGCCCAGGTATGCACAACCCGGCGAATCAGGCATTGAAGAGGCATTTATCCTCGAGCTTAAAATACTTGCCGATGTCGGACTGGTAGGATTTCCAAATGCCGGGAAATCAACTCTGCTGTCGGTTGTATCGGCTGCAAAACCTAAAATTGCAGATTATCCTTTTACGACGCTTGTCCCGAATCTCGGCATCGTTCCTTACAGGGATGATAAATCATTTGTCATGGCTGATATCCCGGGGATAATTGAAGGAGCCCACGAAGGCAAAGGGTTAGGGATAAGGTTCCTGCGGCATATTGAAAGAAACTCGATCCTCCTTTTTGTCATCCCGGCCGATAGTAAAAACATCAGCGAAGAGTATGAGATCCTGGTGAATGAAATGAAAATGTACAATCCCGAATTGCTTGACAAGAAGCGGCTTCTTGGGATCTCAAAATCGGATTTGCTCGACGACGAACTAAAAGATGAAATACGAAAGGAGCTTCCTGACATCTCACGTGTTTTTTTCTCATCGCTGACAGGTGAGGGAATAAATACACTGAAAGACATGATATGGAAAGTTCTGAATAATTACTGATGGGTATGCTAGAACAACTTGACCAGCAGCTTTTTCTGTTTCTTAACTCAGTTAATTCGCCCTTCTGGGATAAAGTAATGCTCTTTCTGAGCATGAAGGTTGTATGGGCCCCTCTGTATCTTGTCATTCTTATTTACCTGGGGAAAAAGTATAAAAAGAAATTCCGGATAATAATTCTGTTTGTCATTCTTGCAGTTGCGCTGACCGATCAGACTGCATTGATTATTAAGTATTCTTTCGACCGGCTGCGCCCCTGTCATGAGCCTTCACTTCAGGGATTGGTGCACCTGGTAAAGGGAGAATGCGGCGGTAAGTTCGGATTCGTTTCATCTCATGCTGCAAATTCTTTTAATGTGGCGCTTCTCAGCCTGATGTTTATAAAGAAGAGATGGTATTCGGTCAGCATTATTTTCTGGGCGGCTGCTGTAGGCTACAGCAGGATTTATCTTGGAGCCCACTATCCCGGCGATGTTCTTTGCGGAGCGATTGTGGGATCATTGATAGGATGGAGTGTTTATATGATGTATAAGCGAACGGATAACAGAGTACTAAGCAAATATGATTATTTCAGGAATTAAGAATGAAGAACAAACGAGCAGTGAATTCAGAACTGAGCTTCTGAATTCCTGGTTCAAATGTTCTTCAATCTTATTTCAATAATTTCCAGGATTTTTCAAATTATGTTCTGTCTTTCCCTTGTATCGACCGATCCGTTTTTCAACCTCGCAGTTGATGAGTATCTTCTCAAAAACAGCAGTGAAGACTATCTCATTCTCGGTATAAATGACAGTTCGGTAATAATCGGGAAGCACCAGGTTGCCCACAGGGAAACAGATACCAGGTTTGTTTCAGAACATAATATTCCTGTAATACGCAGAATATCAGGAGGAGGAACTGTATTTCACGACAGAGGGAATCTGAATTTCTCTTTTATTCTGAACGCCAACCGGGGAAAACAGATAGACTTCAGAAAGTACACACAACCGGTGATAGACTTTTTATCATCTGTCGGGATTGATGCAATATTTGAAGGTATAAATGACCTTAAGGTTGATGGACTCAAGATATCAGGTAATGCCGAACATGTTTTCAGGAACAGGGTCCTTCATCACGGGACACTTCTTTTTAATTCAGACCTTGAACTGATGAAAAGCTCGATAAGAAATGACGCCGGAAATTATGAAACCAGGGCAGTACGCTCAAATCCCTCACCGGTAATAAACCTGAACAACGTATTAAAAAACGTATTAAAAGACGTATTAAAATACGTTGATAATATTTATGAATTCAAATCATTAATGCTCAATTGGTTTTTGGAGAATACTCCGGGATCCAGGATCTATGACCTTTCCGGTGAGGAAACTGACAAAATTAAGTTACATGCTGAAACAAAATACAGGACCTGGGAGTGGAACTATGCCTACGGGCCTGAGTATCATTTTAGCAACAGGTTAGAATTTAAAGGTGAGGAGTCTCTCTGCAGGCTGTTTGTAAAGGACGGGATTATCTGGGGAAGCGAAATAAAGGGTTCCGGAGAACTGGAAAAGGTATGCAAAAAGCTTATCGGATGCAGGCACATGGTAAAAGATGTTCAGGAAGTTCTCGAAAAAGAAAATATCTTTAAACCGGAATTTGATATTTACAATTTCTTTTGATGCTGGATATTCTGAAATCAATAATAGTATGGCTGGTCGGGATAGTCTATCTTATCCTGTTTTTCCCGCTGACATTTGCAGTCTGGCTTTTAACACTGCCATTCGACAGGGAAAGGAGAATCACACACTGGATGCTGATATGGCAGAGCGTTATGCTGACCTGGCTGATGCCGATATGGAAGATCAGCACTGAAGGAAGGGAGAAAGCAGTAAAGGGAGCCACATATGTCATCATATCCAATCACCAGTCAATACTCGATATCCTTCTGATAAACCGCCTTCGTTACAGGTTCAAATGGATCTCAAAGATCGAAAATATGAAAAAACCTGTATTGGGATGGTATCTCAGAATGGCAGATTATATTATAGTTGACAGGGGAAATAAAGAGAGTAAAGAAGAGATGATGGAGAAATCGTACCAGTGCCTGAAACGCGGGACTTCCATTATGATGTTTCCGGAAGGTACAAGATCAGCCGACAGGGAAATCGGGTTTTTTAAAAGAGGGTCATTTCAGCTGGCTATAAATGCTCATGTGCCCATACTTCCTGTAGTTCTGGACGGATCAGGCGGAGTTCTTCCAAAGCACGGACTTATTTTCAGTACAGGGCACATAATAAAAATCAGAGTATTTGATCCGGTTCCGCCGGAGTCATTTAATACGGATGATCCTGATATCCTTTCAGTGAATTTCAGTAATTTTATGATTGAAGCCCTGAAGGAATTAAGAGGCAAATCATAAAATGACACACAGCACATCATACCGGAGGATCCTTCACAGAATGGAATATTATAATTATCAGCGGGGACTGATATTTCATCACCTGGAAGAAGAAGGAAGCTGGAACAGCCATTTAAAGAACTGCCGGAATTTTATTCTGAAATCGGTTGATTTTTACAAGCCTTCGAAAATAACTGTTCTTGGAAGCGGCTGGTTGCTCGATCTGCCTCTTAAGGAATTAAATGATACAGTTGCTGAAATTAACCTGGTCGATATCATCCATCCGCCGGAAGTGAAGGAACAGGCAGCAGGTCTGAAAAGGGTGGTTCTGGTAGAGGAAGATATTACCGGAGGCTTAATAGAAGAGGTATGGAAAAAATCGCATAACAAAACATTCCTGAACAGGCTTAACTCACTGGAAGTAATCGAAATACCTGAATATCAGCCTGAGTTTGATCCGGGTATGGTAATATCACTGAATATCCTGACACAGCTGGAATCGCTGCCTCTTGAATTCCTTAAAAAGAGATCCAGGAAAAGTGAAGAAAGCTATTTACAGTTCAGAAAAGAGGTTCAGTCAAAACATATCGCTTTCCTGAAAAAACATAAGTCGGTTCTTATTACTGACATTTCAGAAATTATTACGGAGAATTCAGGTAATATCAGGGAAAATCCTTCTGTGGTGACTGATCTTCCGGAGGCAAAATTCAAGGATGAATGGACATGGAATTTTGATCACAGGAAGTCAGATTATTACCGTAAAAGATCAGTATTCAATGTTTTGGCATTAGCTATCTAAAATGGAACCGGATCCTGTCAGAAAAACATACGTTGACCTCAGGGAAAAAAATGAAGTGCTTCTGGCCAGCCTGAAGAAGCGGCAATTGTTTATTTCTTTGCTCAGGCTTCTGGTATTCATTGCCGGAGGCATACTATCGGCAGTGGCATTCGGCAATTCTGTCATTTCGGGAATTTTTGGTCTTCTGATCACGGTTTTTATCTTCCTTATTCTTATTGTAGAATTTGGCAGGTGTTCCAATAAAATCATTATTACTGAAAACCTTATCAGGATCAATAGAAATGAGATAAATGCCCTTGACTTTGATTTCTCGGCATTTGATGGTGGAACAGACCGGATCGATATGAATCATGACTTCTCCAACGATATTGACCTTTTCGGCGAAGATTCGCTTTTCAGGTACCTGAACAGGACAGTCACCGGCTCCGGAAGATCACTTCTGGCGGGATGGCTTTCTGAACCAATTGATCTCAGGGAAGAGATAATGGAAAGACAGGAAGCTGTCATGGAGCTTTCGGGCAAACTTACCTGGCGGCAGGGATTTATGGCCTGCGGACTGAATAAACCGCTTGACGAAAACGAAATAAAGAGCCTGAATGAATGGCTTAACGGACGTGAAAATTTCTTTTCCTCAGGTTATATGAAGCTTATTGCCTGGATGCTGCCTGTTGCAGGAATCGTAATCCTTCTGCTTGTTATTACCGGTATCCTCCCCCTGTTGGTTTTTATTCTGGTATGTGTTTTTAACCTGTTGCTGATCGGAATATTTTTAAAAAGGAGCAACAGGATACACTCCATGGTATCACAGAAACACTCATTTCTCGCATCAGTTGAACAGCTTGTAAGATCTTTTGATAAGGAACATTTCAAATCATCATTTTTGACTTCCACACAGAAAAAATTATGCACGCAACAGGATTCCGTTGCTGATAAAATAAAGGAGCTGAACAATGTGATCAAGGCATTTGACAGCAGGCTTAACCTGTTTGTCGGTTTTATTTTCAATGCTCTTCTTTTATGGGATTTCCATTGTATATTGCGACTTGAGAAATGGCGGAGACCGGCGGCATCCAATCTGCCGGGCTGGCTGAGTCTTCTGGGTAAGATCGACGCACTAAACAGCCTTGCCAATTATGCTTATAATAATCCCGGGCACGCTTATCCCCAAATTATAAATGGCGGGCCTGTAATGGAAGCTTTGAGTCTGGGACACCCGCTGCTGAAAAGAGAAATAAGGATATACAATGATTTTTCCATTCCGCACAAAGGTCTGATATTTATTATAACAGGGGCTAATATGGCAGGGAAGAGTACCTTCCTGAGGACTGTTGCAGTAAATATGGTTTTGGCTATGACAGGCGCTCCTGTCTGTGCTGAAAAAATGAGTTTGTCACCCATAAGACTGTTCACAAGCATGAGGACAACCGACTCACTCAGTCATAATGAGTCATATTTCTATGCTGAGCTGAAAAGACTTAAGATACTCAAGGAAAGACTGGAAAAAGGCGAAACTATCTTCTTCATCCTGGATGAGATCCTGAAAGGAACTAATTCGACAGATAAAAGTCTTGGTTCAAAATTGTTTCTCAGGCGGGTAATTGAACTAGGCGGAACGGGATTAATTGCCACGCACGATATATCGCTTGGGGATATGGAAAAAGAGTTCCCTGAAAATGTCGTAAACAAATGTTTTGAAATAGAGATCGACGGCGAGAGCATAAGCTTTGACTACCTGCTCCGTGACGGAATTACCCGTAAAATGAATGCTGCAGCTCTTATGAAGCAGATGGGGATTGCCTGATGGTCACCATTTATTAACAATTCATGGCAGGGTTATTAACAATTCAGAGCCTGACATAATAATCAATTAATCAGACAAATATTTTAACTCTTTCCATTTTACCACTTTCCGGTGGTTAAAAATCGGTGTCGTTGTTGAAAAATTGAAAGGGACGGCCATTCCTAAATGACTATATTTGCGCAAAAATTCTGAAAAATGTCAGTTGTTGGATATTCTGAAGAACACATAAAAACCCTCGAATGGCGGGAACATATACGGCTGAGGCCGGGAATGTACATCGGGAAACTGGGTGACGGCTCCTCGCAGGACGATGGTATATATGTATTACTGAAGGAGGTGATGGATAATGCCGTTGATGAATACATGATGGGTTTCGGGAAGAAGATTGATGTTTCGATCAACGGCAACGAGGTGAGGGTTCGCGATTATGGCCGGGGCATCCCGCTGGGAAAAGTGACGGAAGCGGTTTCGAAGATGAACACCGGCGCGAAATATGATTCAAAGGCTTTCAAAAAATCGGTTGGGCTGAACGGTGTGGGGGTCAAAGCAGTAAATGCATTGTCGAGGAAGTTTATTATCAGGTCGGTACGTGACGGACAGATCAAAGTAAGCGAATTCGAACACGGAGTTACCGTGAAGGATTATCCATTGAAACCCACTGATGAAGAGAACGGTTGTGAAGTTATATTCCAGCCGGATGAGGCCTTGTTCGGCAATTATTATTTCATTTCGGAATACGTGGATTCATTGCTGAAAAACTACGTATATCTGAATTCCGGGCTGGTAATCAATTTCAATGGAAACAAATTCCTGTCGAGGAACGGTCTGGTAGACCTGCTCAACGAAAACATGAGCAAGGAGGGACTTTATCCCATTATACATCTTAAGGGTGAGGATATTGAAATTGCATTCACTCATGGATTCCAGTACGGGGAAGATTATTACAGCTTTGTGAACGGACAGCACACTACCCAGGGAGGTTCTCATCTGCTGGCATTCAGGGAAGCATTTGTAAAAACTGTCCGGGAATTTTACAAGAAAGACTATGATCCCTCTGATATCAGGTCATCAATTATTGCTGCCGTAAGCATTAAAGTTGAAGAGCCGATCTTCGAATCGCAAACGAAAACCAAGATGGGATCAAAGGATATGGGTCCCGAAGGTCCGTCGGTCAGGAACTTCATATGCGAATTCATTAAGAAGCAGCTGGATGATTATCTCCATAAGAATCCTGAAACAGCACGGGTCCTTCTTCAAAAAATACAGGACTCGGAAAAGGAGAGAAAGGCAATATCTTCTATACAGAAGATGGCAAAAGACAGGGCGAAAAAGGTCAGCCTGCACAACAAAAAACTGCGTGACTGCCGTATCCATTTTAACACAAACGATGCCCGAAAGCTCGATTCCACGATTTTCATTACCGAGGGCGATTCAGCCAGCGGATCTATTACAAAATCGAGAGATGTCGAAACTCAGGCAGTGTTCAGCCTGAGAGGCAAGCCCCTCAATTCATTCGGCCTGACAAAAAAGATAGTTTATGAGAATGAGGAGTTCAATCTCCTCCAGTCGGCATTAAATGTGGAAGATGGAGTCGAGGATCTGAGATATAACAATGTAGTGATTGCCACAGATGCCGATGTTGACGGGATGCATATCAGGCTGCTGCTCCTGACTTTCTTCCTGCAGTTCTTTCCTGATCTTGTAAGAAAAGGTCATGTTTATATTCTTCAGACACCTCTTTTCAGGGTAAGAAATAAGAAAGAAACCAGATATTGTTACTCACCTGAGGAGAGGGCAAAAGCAGTTAAAGCCCTGGGACCTAATCCCGAAATAACCAGATTCAAAGGTCTCGGCGAAATTTCTCCTGATGAATTTAAGTATTTTATAGGCAAGGATATGCGGCTTGAACCAGTCAGAATGAAGAAGAACGACGCTGTGAACGGGTATCTCGAATTCTATATGGGAAAAAATACACCTGACAGGCAGGATTTCATTATCGAAAACCTGAGGGTTGAAGAGGATCTGGTAGAGCAGGAAATTTAACAGGTTTATTAAGAATTAATTTTAGGGATGGACGATCAGGATCTTGAATTAGACAAACCTGAAGGTAAAGATGAACTTTCTCAGGGTCCGGCTGCATTGCATTCAGTGACGGCTCTGTCGGGCATGTACCAGGACTGGTTCCTCGATTATGCTTCCTATGTAATACTCGAACGTGCGGTACCGCATCTGGACGACGGATTAAAACCGGTCCAGCGGCGTATTCTTCACTCAATGAAGAGAATGGATGACGGCCGCTATAATAAAGTTGCCAATATAATAGGTCACACCATGCAGTTCCACCCTCACGGGGATGCTTCAATAGGGGATGCCCTGGTTCAGCTGGGCCAGAAAGATCTTCTTATCGATACACAGGGAAACTGGGGTAATGTTCTTACAGGGGATGGTGCCGCTGCTCCGAGATATATTGAGGCCAGACTGTCGAAATTCGCTCTCGATGTTGTATTCAATCCAAAGACTACTGAATGGAAACTGTCGTACGACGGGAGAAATAAAGAACCTGTAACCTTACCTGTCAAGTTTCCTTTGCTTCTTGCAATGGGAGGGGAAGGTATTGCTGTCGGACTTGCTTCTAAATTACTCCCTCATAATTTTAACGAAATAATTGATGCCTCAATAGACTACCTCCAGGGTAAGGAGTTTGTTCTTTATCCCGATTTTCCTACCGGCGGCATGATCGACGTTTCAAAATATAATGACGGTCAGAGGGGAGGAGTGGTTAAGTTAAGGGCAAAAATTGAAAAAATAGATAAGAAAGCTCTGGTAATAACCGAAATACCATTTGGCAAAACGACATCGACCCTTATTGAATCGATAATAAAAGCCAATGAGAAGGGAAAGATAAAAATCAGGAAAATTGACGACAACACATCGGCCAGGGTGGAGATCGTCATTCACCTTGTGCCCGGTGTTTCACCCGATAAGACCATCGACGCCCTTTATGCACTTACCGATTGCGAATGTTCCATCTCTCCTAATACCTGTGTGATTACCCGCAGTAAACCATCATTCATGGGAGTCAGCGAAATTCTCCGGTACTCAACTGATAACACCGTCAGGCTTCTGAAGACTGAACTTGAGATAAGGCAGGATGAGCTTCACGAGGATTGGCATCTTTCATCTCTCGAAAAGATATTCATCGAAGAAAAGATTTACAGGGATATAGAGGAGTGTGAAACGTGGGAATCAGTCATCAAGGCAATCGATGATGGCCTCAAACCGTTTAGGAAGAAATTGTTAAGGGAGGTGACACGGGAGGATATCATTCTGCTTACTGAGATCAGGATCAAGAGGATTTCAAGATATGATTCAAAAAAAGCTGATGAACATATTAAAGGGATCGAGACTGAACTTCAAGAGGTAAAGAATCATCTTCAGAATTTAATTCCCTTTACTATTAATTATTTCAGACAGATCAGGAAAAAATACGGAAAAGGAAGGGAAAGGAGAACGGAGATCAGGAGCTTTGATACAATCCTTGCTACAAAAGTTGTAGCAAATAATGCCAAGCTTTATATCAATTACAAGGAAGGCTTTATAGGCACAGGCCTCAAAAAGGATGAATTTGTCTGTGATTGTTCTGATATTGACGATATTATAGTTATAAGGAAGGATGGAGGATACCTGATTACAAAAGTAGCCGATAAGGTTTTTGTGGGGAATGATATACTTTATGCCCAGGTTTTTCTGAAGAATGACGAGCGCACGATCTATAATATCGTTTACCAGGACGGGAAAGATGGTCCCCTGCTGGTCAAGCGGTGTGCAATAACCGGACTGACCCGTGATAAGGAATATAACCTGACAAAGGGAACCCAGGGATCAAAGATCATTTATTTCAGCGCAAATCCGAACGGAGAAGCAGAGGTGATAAGGGTGCATCATAAACCCAAAGCAAGGCTTAAAAAGCTTGTAATTGAATTTGATTTCGGACAGCTTGCGATAAAAGGAAAATCCTCGATGGGGAATATCCTTACAAGAAATCCTGTCCAAAAGATTGCACTGAAGGAGAAAGGATTGTCGACCCTTGGCGGACGGAAGATCTGGTTCGATGATGCGGTATTCAGACTTAATGTGGATGGACGGGGTGTTTTCCTCGGGGAATTCAGCGCAGACGATAAAATTCTTGTCGTTACCAAAAACGGATATTTCAGGATCACTGGATTTGATCTTTCAAACCATTTTGAAGACAACATACTCATAATTGAAAAATATCGGACAGGCAAAGTTTACTCAGTCATTTATTGGGATGCGGAACAGAAGTTTTATTATGTAAAGAGATTTATTGCGGAAGAATCTGAAAAGCCTCTTTGCTTTATTAATGAAGATCCTGAATCGAAGCTTATAAGCATGACCGAAGTTGAATATCCAAGGTTCGAGATCCATTTTGGAGGCAAACATAAAACCCGCGAAAACGAGATCATCGAAGTGGCTGAATTTATTGGTGTAAAGAGTTACAAGGCCAAAGGGAAACGGCTCACCAGTTTTATGGTCGAGAATATCCAGGAGATTGAACCAATAGTCAGGAAAGAATCAGCCGCGCAAAGAGAGGAAGATGACGACGAAGAGCCTCAGCATCCAGATATTCATATTGATCCGGCACAGATGAAGCTTGAGTTGTAATGCACCAGGCCACCAAAATATTCCTTATAGGGTTCATGGGAAGTGGAAAATCGACCACAGGGAAAAAACTCGCTTCGCACCTCAATTGGTCATTTATTGATCTTGATGAAAAGATAGAGCAGTCGACAGGTATGGAAATCCGGGATATCTTTAGTGAAAAAGGGGAAGCTTTTTTTCGTAAGATTGAGTCGGATACATTGAAGAGAATGGCATCTGAATCAAATGCTGTGATTTCGACAGGAGGCGGCACTCCCTGCTTCGGCGACAATATGGACTTCATGCTGAGGACCGGACTTACGGTTTATCTCAGGATGACCCCGGCCAGGTTAAAAAGCCGCCTTGCAGGAACATCTGAACACCGGCCGTTATTAAAGGATATCGGTAAAAATGGATTGCAGGAATACATCACGGCGAAACTTGCAGAAAGGGAAAAATGGTACTCCAGGGCAGAAGTAATTGTCGATGGTTTTAAGACTGATTTTTCAGCTTTATACTCATTGGTTAAGAAATTGATTAAGGAGTGATTATTGATTTTAATTTCTTAATTTAGGATGTTTATTTAATACTGCCAGGTTTATGGGAAACAGGCCGTTTATCCTCCCCGTTCAGGAAAAGAAAGAATTGCCGGATTTGATTGAATGGGGAAATCTGAAAAGCAAATTTTCAGGAAAAATCCTATTCAGGTCAAAATTATATTATCTGGAAACTGGCGATTTATCGGCACTTGACATTATTAATAACAAATGGTTCTTTGAGGAGTTGTTTGCATATTCAAAGACAAAACTTGATATTAATCTGTTTCCGGCCCTGAAAAAAATTGCAGGTTCGGCGAAGTTTGATGAAAGCATGCGTCAGCATGCATCAGAAATTGAAGAAATAATAGAAGACCAGGTCCGGAATAAGAAAAAGCTACCGAAAATCACTTCCGAAAGCGATGAGATTGAAAAAGCTGGAAATGCAAGGGAAATCCTGGCCGGTACACGGTATCCCCAGACAACAGAGATCCTGAGACTTCTGAGGGATAAATCGCCTGAAATTAAAAGACAGGCATTGTTTCTGATCGGAAAATTCAAAATGACCGACATGATCCAGGAAGTCTGCCTGTGTCTTAATTCTCCAGGATTGGAAGAGGATGCTTTCTCTGTACTACGGAGTTTTGGCAATGCGGCCGGGAAGGATCTTGACAGATGCTACCTTACAAATGCAGGTAACCTGACTACAAACAAAGCTGTCCTCAGGCTTCTCGCAAAAACGCACCCTGCCGCAGATATGTCAATGCTCGTCGAGCGGTTATGGTCTAATTCAAGACAGATCAGGGAAATGGTGCTGAAGACTCTTATTGATTTGAAGTATAATCCAAATGAGAACGAAAAAGAGCTCCTGAAAAAAAGTATTTTCGGAACGTTCGGCACACTTGCCTGGATAATTTCTGCCCTGGTTTGTCTTCAAAGCAATAACAATGCCCTTCTCTCTTTGGAAATGGAAAAGGAATATATCCGGTGGAAGGATTATCTCCTGAACCTTCTGGCACTTGCATTTGACAGGGTAATTCCAAAAGGAGGAACAACACCGGAAGCGAAAAGGGATGACTTAAACAAGTCTATTCCTGAACTGGCTGACATTATATACGGCAACACTGCAAAACCCAAAACAGCTGATTCTACGGGCCCTGGATATTTTAACAAGAAACTGAAGAAACTCCAGCGTTATTTTTCCTGTGAAACACCTGGATATTTAACCCTGCTTGAAGACATCATAAACTGTGATTATAATCTTATCAGTGTCTGGACAAAAGCATGTACGATCAGGAATATCAACGCGATCGAACATGAAGATCTGGGCGAGTCGGTAGTTGCCTTGCTATTCAGCCCCGAAGAACTGCTTCGTGAAGAGGCCGCAAGGCTGATTGCCCGGTCGGGCAGGGGACTCTACAAAACTGCCTCAGAGAGGATCCCCGAAAACACCCGGAAAAAGCTGGACAGAATTGTTGCAGGGGAAATTAACGAAAAAGAGCTTGTGTATGAGAAAGTGAAGTTCCTTTCTTCATGTTTCACAGGTATAAATGAGGATGAATTGCTCTTTCTGACTGAGAAAATGGCTTTTGCCAGAAATGATCAGAGAGGGATCTATTCGCAGCCATCCGATTCAATATTGTGGTCATTCTCAGATGAAAAAGCTGACCCGGAGGTTTTCATAAATCTTGAGGACAGCAATGACCTTAGCGGAGTAATAAAGGATATAAGGACCGGATGTTCTTTCTGTTATGTTTTGCCGCTGGGCTCTGTTAAGAGTTTTAATTTTCAAAATCCTGAAAGCTCTTTCGGAATTTTCAAATATATTGACAGTAAGGAGGAATAATTTCTAACTAAGTATGGTTTCAGGAAAGATAAAAGACGAAAAATTCAATCCTTTTCCCGGATTACGGCCATTTACGCCTGAAGAGAGCGAATTTTTCTTCGGACGTGAAGATGAAAGTTCAGAGATTGCCGGAAAGCTTATCCGAAACAGGTTTGTTGCCGTTACCGGAGCCTCCGGAAGCGGCAAATCATCGCTTATCCTTTGCGGATTACTGCCAAAGATCAGAGGTCTGTCTTCAAAAGAAACAGGGATCTGGCGGATCCTTACCATGAAACCTGGCAATGATCCTTTTGGTAATCTGACCGGTTCATTTGCTGAGAATATTCCGGATGCTGACAAAAGAAATAAGTCGAAGGATGAAATTATAAAACTATTAAAGGAAAATCCTGATGGTATTGCTGAAGTGATTAAAAGACTTTCATCAGATATAAAAGGTAAAGTCCTTCTATTTATTGATCAGTTTGAGGAACTGTTCAGGTATGGATCGCCGGAGACAGGAATAGGTACAGGAACAGACACGGCAGGATTCATTGATCTTCTGACAAATGCAGTTACACATAGCAATCCGGATTTTTACCTGGTTATCACTTTAAGATCCGATCTGATTTCGGTTTGTGAACATTACAGAGGTTTCATAGAGCTTCTCAATAACAGTAACTTTCTTGTTTCGAGGATGAGCAGGGAGAATTTCAGGGAGGTTATTATTGGTCCGGTCAAAAATGCCGGTGCAGAAATAGATAATGATCTTGTTGAGCAGCTTATCGATGAGGTCGAGGACCGGACCGACCAGCTTCCTGTTCTGCAGCATGCGCTGATGCGGACCTGGATACGGTGGAAGGAGCTGGATGAGCCTGAAAGACCGATAGACTATACCGATTACAGTTCCGTCGGAACAATGAAAGATGCCATCTCCCGTCATGCCGATGAGATCTATGAGAGACTGGATCAGAATGGTAAGAGGATCTGTGAGAAGTTATTTAAAATCATTACCGGAAAAGGTTCCGATAACAAGGGTGTCCGTTACCCTTCAAATGTTAAAACCATAAGGTCGGTTGTCCCGTGTACAGGCGATGAGTTATATGAGGTGATTGAGGAATTTCGCAATCCTTCCATATCAGTTCTTACACCCCATTATTCGATCAGGCTTGATGATGATTCCATTATCGATCTTTCGCATGAAAGCCTGATACATCTTTGGGACCGCCTCAGGAAATGGATTGATGAAGAATCTTCATCTGTGCAGATGTACCTGCGGCTCTCAGAAGCTTCGGCCTTGTACCAGCAGGGGAAAACGGGACTTCTTAAACAACCTGATCTTCAGCTTGCTATCAACTGGCGTGAGCAGAATAAACCGACTCTCTGGTGGGCTCAGAAGTACAACCCGGCATATGAAAGAGCAATGGTCTATCTCAGGACCAGTGAAAAGGAGTATCTCGAATCAGAAGAAAGAAAGGCAAGACATCACAAATGGAGATTACATAAAATAAAAATAATCTCCTCTATTCTTGGTGGAGTGGCAATCGTGGCGGCACTGACAATGGTTGCTGCCTTCATTTCGAAATTCTCAGCCGATAGCCGCAGGAAAATTGCTGAAAAACAGAAAGATGAAATTATAGTACAGAAAACTACCGCAGAACAATATGCGGCTGTTGCCCTGAAACGATCAGTTGAATCAGATTCAAGTGCAATTGCTGCTTCGCGCAGGGAGCAAATGGAAAGAATTCTCAGAAGAAATGCTGAAAATCAGATTATTTCAGCACAGCAGGATATAGAAGAAGCCCGCAGAGAATCCGAATCCGCAATACAGGCAAGCCTGCTGGCAATGATGAATGCTGATTCAGCTATTAGACTGAAAAATGAAATACAGAGACTGAGAATGATATCTGTGGCCAAATCAATGTCCCTCAGGTCTCTCAATCTGCCAGAGCAAAATGACCTTCAGGCTCTTCTTGCCTATCAGGCTTATCTGTTCAATAAAAAGAACAAGGGAAGCAGGAATGATGCTGATATTTATATGGGACTTTATAATATAGCAAAACAGAAGGGAAGCAGTAGAGTAAAAACTTATGCAGGTTTCGAAAGCCCTGTGAAAAGCATTGCTTTCATACCCGGCAAAAATGAGTTTTTTACATCTGATTCAGAAGGAAAGGTTCTCAGATGGGACCTTGATAATAAAGAACAGAGCTTCAGGATAGTATATTCGGATTCTGAGGTGATAGATGTACTGGCGGTCAGCCCGAAAGCCGACTGGCTGGCTTGCGGCGGAGCGGACAATTCCATTAAGATGATCCCGGTCGCGGGAGGTAACCCGGGTTATGAACTGAAAGGACATTCGGGGAAGATCAAATCACTGATCTTTTCATACGACGGCAATTTCCTGTACTCGGCTGCTCTTGACGGCAAAGTGCTGAAATGGGATCTCACGGCAAGAACATCAACTGACCTGGCAACCGGGACGATACAGATCACCTCAATAGATCTTTCAGTAAGCAACAAGTTCATTGCAGGTATCAGCGATCAGGGGAAAGCAACGGTGTGGAAACCTGAGCAAAATACTGAAAAGTTCACGATCGGATCAGCCGGGAAAAAAATAAGAAGCATCAGGTTCAAACCTGATGAGGAACGTATAGCAGTGGGGTACGACGACGGGATGATCGAATTATGGAATATTGTCCTGCAGAAAAAGATATCAGAATTCAAGGCTCATTCAGGGGAAGTAAACGATATCCGGTTTAACAGCAGGTTTGAACAGATGGCAACTGCCGGGAATGACGGAACCCTGAAGCTTTGGGATACCGGCGACCTTATAAGTCCCCCTGTGAGTTTCAATGATAATGAAGGTCTGGTTATTGCATTTGAAT
>Ga0154631_1339_pt1 | contig 17490 bp, 18 predicted proteins | sample Rifle2008BG13ft_FD_116060 | JGI IMG/M metagenome (GOLD analysis project Ga0154631, IMG submission 116060) | Bacteroidetes bacterium RBG_13_42_15 | reverse complement strand
GAAGGCCGGGATGGGGGTTATTTATTTAAATACAAGTTAATTTTGTCTAATACCCATTTAATTCTGTTTTCAATATCGTTATTATTAAAACGAATTACTCTCAGACCTGATGATTCAAGATATTTGGTCCTTTCTGTATCGTATTCACGTTGATTTAAATGAATCATTCCATCAATCTCTATTACCAAATTTGCTTCAAAACAATAAAAATCTAAAATATATATCCCATACGGATGTTGCCTTCTGAAATACATTCCATGTTGCTGTCTCTTTCTAATATAACTCCACAGAATTTTTTCAGGTTCAGTCATATTCTTTCTCAACTCTCTATCCTTACTCTTTATATTATAACTTGCTCCAAGATTTTGCTTTGCTTCTGTTATTATTCTTGAGTGTACCATAGATTTTTTATTATTCTTTTTACCCCCTTTTTTATTTCCCCCGGGGGAAAATGATTTTCTTAGCTCTTTCCCCCGTGGGGGAAGGCAGGAATGGGAGTTTCTTCGTTTTTAAGTAACTTCTTCATTAACAACAATACTTTTATCGCACAATAATCTCTTAGCGTTCAATATGATTAGACTCTCTTTTGTTACTCCCTTCAGGTATTCTTCACCGATGCCTGTAACTGTTGAAGGAACGTTCCGGATATCTTCGAGTTCAATCTCCTGCGTACCGTGAACCATATCGGCCAGGATTCCGAACTCCATCTGGTCATCGCACAGGATGATCACCTTATTCAATTCACCCAACCCCCGCTCGGGAAGATTGAAGAATTTCTTAAGATCTACAACCGGAAGTATTTGCCCACGTACATTGATAATACCAAAAATATAAGATGACACACCGGGTAAAGGGGTGAAATCTTTCAATGGATACACTTCCCTGACAAAAGCAGATTCAATGCAATAGTTTTCGGACCCCAGGGCAAAAGCTATTATATTTATACTCGCAGAAGATGTAACTTTTTGTTCAGGTTCCTGTGCCATTGCAATGGCACGGTTCTTAAGCCTGGTACGGATTTCTTTCTTCATTTTGATTCCTATGTTTGCAAACCGGTAAGAATAATATCCCTGATATAATTTACTGATAATCCTTCTGATTCAGGCAGGATGTCATCTCTTTTACACCTGCTTAATAAATCAAGTACATTGTTAAAGTATCGTTCTGCATTCTTAGTGTTTCCCTGCCGGATAAATAAGTTTCCCAGTGCAAAATGTCCCATTATGTAATCCGGGTCGATATAGATTGCCTGTTTAAGTGATGCGATAGCTTCAGAACTTTTATCCAGTTCCTGAAGAATAGAAGCCCGCAGGAAGTATAATCCGGAAGATAGTTTATAAGATGCTATTGCCTCATTGCAGAGAGAAAGAGCTTCTGCCGGATGACCCAGATTTGCCAGTAAACGAATGGCAAATATCTTGTCAGTATAAGATTCTTCCGGAGTCTTCACAATGTCCTCCTTCGCTAAAGCTACGGAGGATAAAAATTGAGGATCCTCTTTCGCAACCTCCTTCGCAACCACTTTCGCAATCTCCTTCACAACCATCTTCGGAGATACTTCGGTGGTCAGGAAAGCTGTGCCGGACAAGGATTCCGGTATTTCATCAGAAGGAATATTACCCGAGTATGCAGATCCATTTTTGCCCTTCCGGTACAAAACTGCCCCGGGGAAATTAACCGGTGTAAATTGTGGGAATACCTGGGATGAGAGTTCACAGGAAGAGACTACAAACCAGCCATTTTCTGACAGGCAATGAAACAGGTCCTGAGAAATTTTGTTTACCCACTCTTTGGTGAAATACATTAACACATTCCGGCAAAAGATGATATCCAATGTACTGGCTTTGCTAATAGCAGACATTTCAACAAGACTGAGACAGGAAAAAGTCACCATTTTTTTTATCTCAGGAATAATCTCATACTGCCGGTCTTCTTTGTTGTGAAACCAGCTGCTTTTTAGCCATGCCGGAGAATTACGGAATGACCATGCACCATAAATTCCGGTAACAGCTTTGTCAAGCGCTTTCGGGTTAATATCGGTAGCCAGTATGGTAATATTCCAGTCTTCAATTTTTGGAATTGTCTTATGAAGGGCTATTGCAATTGAGTAAGGTTCTTCTCCGGTAGAACATCCGGCGCTCCAGATCCTGATACTTCTTTCTCCTTTCTCCTTTCTCCTTTCTCCTTTCTCCTTGCCCTTTGACCTGATTAGTTCCGGCAGTATATAATCCGTTAATGCTGTAAAGACCTGTGGCTCCCGCCAGAAGTAGGTTTCGGAGATAGTAAGATGAGCCGCCAGGATATCCGTCTGCTCCTTGTTAAGGGGGGCAGATAAAAGCCATTGAATGAATCCGTTCATATTATGAAACCCGAATTCCCTGGCAGCTAAAACAAGGTTTCGTCTAAGCATCGCCCACCTTTCAACAGGAAAGTGCAATCCCATACGGGAAGCGATTGCCTCGCAAACCATTGATAACTCGATATCTGTGAGCTTACGATTCATCTGTTTTTCGTTTTCAGTGCCTGCTCAAGTTCATTCTCTTCATTGAGACTGAGAAACTGTTCAAGGTCATAAATCAGGATAAGTTCATCAGCAATTTTCGCTACTCCCCTGAGGTGTTTTGCAAATGGTAACGTTTCTTTGGCGACTGCCAGTTGCCCGGATGCCAGATCGCTTATGCCGGAAACTGCATCAACCAGAATCGCAACATGCCTTTTCCCGGTATCTGCAATTATCATCCGGTCGTCCAAATCAATTTCCTTTGCATCCAGGCCGAAACGTTTGCGGATGTCAATAACCGGAATGATCTGACCCTTTACATTTATAATGCCTGGAACAATCTCCGGAGCTTTTGGTAAAAGTCTTATTTCCACCGCATGAATAACCCGTACTACATTTTTTAAAGAAAGTGCGTAAGACATTCCATCAAGAGAGAACACAACGATTTGATCAGTTTTGGCTTGTATAGATTCGTTCATTTTATCCTCCTTATTTACTTTTTTACCAATCCTGAATTACATAAATTGATATCTTTAAAATTATCAGCTTCACCCACCACAAACACGTTCTTCATACTACTCAATAAACTTTTGATTCTGTCTCGCAACTGAGAAGAATCATCTGCAATAAGTATTTGAATACCGGTAGTTTTCGTTCCTGGTATTTCTGTCATTTTAGTATTAATAACGAAGTGCTATCATTTGTTACTTTTTCTATGCAAACTTTTCATATATTCCCACAGGACAAAATTGTTTGAAACTAATCTGTTGGAAGTCCGAAGATTGTTCTGACTTCTGACTTCTGACTTCTGATTCTAATTGGTTACAAGTGTTTTATTACTACTATTTTTCAGATTGACAGTGATTAGTTATTTTGCTTCAATTTTTCCCGTAACATATCGCTGACTATAATTTCAATCTCTTCAAAATCTTCTGTTTTTCTCAGAAAAAAATCAGCTCCTGCTTCAAAGCATCTTCTTTTGAATATAGGATATGCGTAATTTGTAAGCATACAGACCTTAACTTTCATTTTCAACTCTCTGATATTCTTTAACACCTCTATTCCACTCATTTCCGGCATCCGGATATCAAGAATTACAAGATCAGGTTCCTTTTCCCTGATAATTTGCAATGCTTCTGTTCCGTTTACAGCTTCATACACTAAAGAGTTGTTATTAAGGCTATTCAATAAGCTTTTGATCCTGTCTCTCAACAGAGAGGAATCATCTGCAATAACTACTTTCATTAACTGGTGTTTTTTATCCTGACAGGGGTCATTATCTTTTAATGTTTCCCCAAAGGCATAAATATAGTTATAGCAAACATCCTGTTTTATAAGGATTTAGCTGATTCGCTAGTAGGGGAAATGATGATTTTGGTGTAGGGGATCGCCTACGGTGAAGTCTTGCTCACTTCGTTCGCTGTCTTGAGGTCTATGGACGTCGCGCAGCGACAGACTGCCCCGCAGGGGCGTAAAGACTTAAAAGATGTCGCCCCGCATGCGGGGTAAACTCCGCGACAGACAGCGCGAAGCGCGTCAAGACAGGGCGAAGCCAGTTAAGACAGCATAAAGCTGAGATATTCAGAGTTTCAGATTCCTCAGCACCAGGTCTCTGATATTTTCTACAACAGTGATTAACACCTGAATTTCTTTAAATGAGGGTTCAAGAAAATCTCCCGGATACCTGACTTCCACACCATAATCAGTCAGATTAAAAGGGTCAATAGCAGAAAATCTTATATCAATAATTTTGCATTGCTCCAAAAGAAATTCAATATTATGAGTTTTGGCTATTTCAATCCCATGAAATACCAGAAATGCTTTAAGGAATTTTTCGGCGGATTGCTGACAATGATAGGCGATAGCTCCTTTAACAAGGATATCTGCACTCATCAACTGTCGGACGACCAGTAAATCCTCTTCAGCTTTGGAAATCCATAGATGCAACCAGGTCAATTCATCCTCGCTCATACACTGACTCCTTCTTTTAATGCTGATCTCACTATATGCCCGGGTAAATTTTTCTTCAATTCTATGTCTGACCTTGATTGTACGATAATATCTGCAAGTATATTCTGAACAGCCAGTTTTTTTCTGATCAAAGCCTGGAATTTTAACCTTTCAGCAGAATGAAGCGATGAGTTTAAAATAATGAGAAGATCATAGTCGCTGCTATCATCAGCATCATTTCTGGCCCGTGAACCAAAAAGAATAATTTCTGATCCGGGAAGTATTTCCAGGACGGAAGTTCTGATCTGGTTAAGTATTTTATCTTTTGACTCCAATGTCAGGATAACTATTAAATCAAAAATACGCATTTATCTTCAACTTTACAAATCGAGACTTCGCTTGCCTGGAGGCAAGGAGCGACTGTCTTGATGTCTTGCCCCGCGAGGCGGGGCTGTCTTGCTCACTTCGTTCGCTGTCTTGAGGTCTTGCTCGCTATGCTCGCTGTCTTGGGGTCTTGCTCGCTATGCTCGCTGTCTTGGGGTCCTTATGGCCGGAGTTTACCCAGCAAAGCGGGGGCATGTCTTGCGCTTCGCGCTTGTCTTTAGGTCTATTACTTTTTAAGATAGAACATGAAGCTGGTAATTTTCATCATCAAAACGTCAGTCCTGTTTCTTCGATCATCTGCATTTTCGATAGTAACATACTTTTGATCCTCTGCAACATAGTACATACTTTTCACCTCTCTGTCTGAACCTTTGGAAATATTCAGAAACTGTTTAAACTCTTTATCACTATCCCTTGAAAAACCTTCTGCTATATTATTCATGACTGATAATCCGGCAGCAATAATCTGATTCTTAAAAGTAAAATCCTTACAATTCCTGAAATCATCATAAATCAGTTTCAGCAGTTCTCTTGCCAACTACCAGATCTCCAAATCTTCAAATCTCTTTATTGTTCTCATTTTAGCACAAATTTAAATTGATACTTTATTCAACAAAATAAAGTTACAACTATTTCCAATTTGTAAATACTGATGACTTTAAAGACTTTAAGACAGCGAAGCGTCAAGACAGTCCCGCGCCAGCGGGACAAGACAGCCCGCAGGGCGTTAAGACAGGGCGAAGCCCAAGACGGAGCGCAGCGACAGACGGAGCGCAGCGACAGACAGTCATCAGGGCCTTCTTACTTCTTCACATATTGAAGTACAGCTTTTTTAATTCTTTTTTTTATATCTGCAATTTTCAGATCAGGATTCTTAATAAGAACCGGCCAGTCAGAATTATCAATGTCATCAAAATATATAAGGCTCTTAAGAATCAGTGCGTCATTATCCTGATTGTATTTATTATTATAGAACCTTATCATGTCTGAAATATCGAATTTGTCCAGAAGAAAATATATATCTGTAAAATCCTTAATACGCTGACCACTTGTTATTATTGCATTAATTTTCATTGCAACTATATCATCTTCTGATAAGATGGATATATTGTCAAGCAGAAAAGGTCCGTTAATATATTTATACCGGTGAGCAATAATATCAGTTTTTATATTTTCTATACTTCCCCGCAGGGTATTTGCTGATGAGTAAAAAAGCTGAAAAGGAAAGTCCTGGCTGAGATTTTCAATCATTTGACCGGCATCAAATCCAAAGTTCGAAAAGAGGTCGATATCCACTGATTTACGATGACCGAGATATAAGGCCAGGGCAGTTCCTCCGGTTAAATAAAATCCTTTTAAATACTCTTTGCCCTGAAGCGATCTTAAGAGTTCCAATACTGAGGTGTCAATTGCTTCCGTATGTAACATCTAAAGCTCTTTTTTGGTTTGTTAAACATTTTAGAGGCGAAATTGAGCGTTTTGGGATCAAGATAGTTGAGCTTACAAAGTTCGTCCACAACTTCACTACTGCCATAAAATTCAATTAATAATTTTATCTCTGTCAGATTACCAAAACTAAAAATCCGCTCAATGATTAATCGTCTGGAGACATGCTGCAGATTATCAGAGATATCGACATCCCAAAAATATTGAGGTTTTAAATGGTTACACAGTTCCATTCAGGTTTTCAAATAATTCTAAAGATACTAATAAAATTCCTGATAAAAGTCAGGAAATACCTGCTCCCTTCGGCTGTCTTTAGGTCTTGCGACCTGCAGTCGCAGTCTTGCTCATCCCGTGTCCGCGGGATGAGATGTCTTGATGTCTTGCGCTACACTCTGTCTTTATGTCTGTTACTTTTTTAGATAGAATATGAAGTTAGTAATTTTCTTCATCAAAATGTCAGTCCTGGTTCTTCGATCATTTGCAATTTCAATTGTAACATACTTTTGATCTTCTGCAACATAATACATACTTTTCACTTCCCCATCTGACCCTTTGGAAATATTCAGAAATTGTTTAAACTCTTTATCACTATCTCTAGAGAAGCCTTCTGCAATATTATTCATGATTGATAATCCCGCAGCAATAATCTGGTTCTTAAAGGTAAAATCCTTACAATTCCTGAAATCATCATAAATAAGCTTCAGCAGTTCTCTTGCCAACTGCCAGATCTCCAAATCTTCAAATCTCTTTATTGTTCCCATTTTAACACGAATTTAAATTGACACTTTATTCAACAAAATAAAGTTACAACTATTTCTAATTTGTAAGTCCTGATGACTTTAAGACTTTAAGACAGCGACTGAAAGGAGTAAGTCGCGCAGCGACAGACTGCCCCGCAGGGGCGTAAAGACAGCGTAGCGTTAAGACGGGCCGAAGGCCAAGATTATTGTATGCGGAAATTGTAAATTTAAATTATCAGATTATCTTAATAAAATTAATAGGTACATCCAGGTTCGAAGAAAAAAAAGTCCCTTTTTCGAGTATATCTTCATCTTCATCTTTGTAGTACCAGTTAATTATGAACTTTTTATTGTTTTTCCGGAGATGAATATGTGTGATTTTATGAATTAAATCAAGTAAGTACTTAGTACCGACACTGTTAATATATTCAAGATAAATTTCAACACAGGTAATTTCAGGAGGATTACAAAAATATTCTTTTATCCATTCCTCTATTGGATTAAAGAAGTCTTCGGCATTTTCAGGAATTAACCGGCCTGTTAATTTAATAGTTCCCTTCGGGTCAAGAATGACCTCCGGAGTGTTTTTTGTGGGTGATATTAATTGCTGGTTCTTACACATATTAATATCTTCTATAGAAAATTGTTTCCTGATAAATGTGTACCTGAACATTTGATATATTTCCAAAGTTACAATTTTTCGTGATATCCATCAATTATTTCTATCATTTGCCTTTTCGACACATGGCACAACGATGCAACGGCATATTTTCACCTTTGAGCCTTTGCACCTTTGCGCCATTATGCCGTTATTCTATCAGATTATTCTTTATCGCGTACATTGTTAGTTCAGCGTTCTTCTTCATACCCATTTTCTCAAGGATACGGGCACGGTAAGTGCTTACTGTTTTATCGGAAATAAAAATTTCCTTTGAGATTTCCATAACAGTTTTACCTTTTGCCAGCATTACCATTACCTGGAATTCCCTTTCAGAGAGATTCTCATGAGGCAACCTGTTACCGGAATCATAACCGTTAAAAGCCAGCTTTTCTGCAAAAGCATTTCCAATATATCTGCCGCCTGATACAATTTTCCTGATGGCATGAGTTAACTCCTCGAATGCATTATCCTTTGAAATATACCCCGCGGCACCCAGTTTAAATGCATGAATGGCATATTGCTCCTGCGGATGAACGCTGAGCATCAATACCCGGACCTGTAAATTCTTTTCTCTCATCTTCTGCAATATATCCAATCCGCTCAATCCGGGCATAGAAACATCAAGTATTACAAGGTCATAACTTCCATTTTTGATTTTTGTCCAGGCATCGTTCCCATTAACAGCTTCATCAATTAATTTAACTTCATCGAGAGTTCTGACATATTGTTTAAGTCCTTCGCGAACTATTGGGTGATCGTCGGCAATAAGTATTTTCATAATGAGTTCCTCCCTATTTGGGAATAAAAACAGTCAGTTTTGTTCCGTTACCTTCTTTTGCTGAAACTACAAACTTTCCGTCAAACTGGCGCACCCTTTCACGTATACTGATTAAACCCAGGGATTTGTATGATTCAATCTTTTCCTCAGGTATACCAATTCCATTATCATGTATGGTCATGGTGATACGTTGTTTGGACTGATGGAGTTTAATAGTAACAGATGAAGCATTAGCATGCCGGATTACATTTGTCAGAGCCTCCTGAAGAACACGGAAAAATACGAGGCTCTTTTGCGAATCATCAAAGGTTGAATCGTCAAGCTTCAAGCTGCATCTGATTCCGGTTCTCTTCTCAAATTCGTCGCAATACCATTCTACGGCAGCAGCCAGTCCAAGGTCATCGAGAATCCCCGGACGCAGGTCCGATGAAATACGTTGTACATCTTTAATTGTTTTTGAAATCAGTTCAATCATACCCTGAAGTTTTACCGTAGCTTCCGGACTGGCATTTTTAAAATGCCTGGTCATCCAGTTCAGATCCAGCTTTAAAGCGGTAAGTGACTGACCGATCTGATCATGTATTTCCCTGGATATCACAGCTCTTTCGTTCTCGCGGATCTCGTCAAGATGCTTGTGGAGATCCTCCAGTAATTTCTTTGATTTTCTGAGCTCTTCTTCTACTTGCTTGCGTTCAGTGATATCCCGGATAATTGCATGCGCGTTGCCATCTGCGAGGGCTGCTACGTTGATTTCAACGGGAAAAGACGATCCGTCCTTTCGTCGCATCAAACGCTCGAATTGCATTGCCTCCCCTGCACGCATCGCACGAAACTCTTTCAGGCGATGGTGGCCAACCGTCATTTCGTCCGTCATATAGGTATCAACCGTTTTCATCTTACACAGCTCGTCTTCTGAATATCCAAGCATCTTCTGCCCTGTCTTATTCACATTAAGCAGATCCCCTTCAGCATCCACAACAAAAATTATATCGGGAGCTTGTTCTATCAGATTGCGATACTTCGACTCGCTCTTCTGCAACATCTTCTCAATCCGCTTGCGCTCGGTGATATCATTGCAGATGAGCTGAAACTGCCTGACGCCGTCCCATAAAACTTCCTTGCGGAAAACCTGGAGATGGCGAACTTCTCCATCTTTCCTGACGATGCTTATTTCATAATCGGTGTCACTTAAATCGCCGCGTTCTCTCTGGCGCTTTCTTTCCTGAGCCTGAGCATAGCTTTCCGATGTATAGCGATCCTTTAAAGGTGTTTGTTGCAGTTCTCCGAGACTATCGTATCCATATAAATCCAGAAGAGTTTTGTTAGCATAGATCGTTTTTCCCTCTTTCGTGGCAATACGCACTCCGAGAGGGGAATCATCGAGAGAATTACGAAAGTTCTCTTTCTCCAGTCGCAGCGTCTCCTCAGCTTCTACTCGTTCGATTATGTCGCTTACCTGGCGTGCATGCAAGTCCAGTAGATGTAGAGTTTGCTCATCTGGTCGGTGCGGGGTTCTAAAGTGCGTGGAGCACATCCCGATCATGTTGCCAGAGCGGCCAATCAGCGGGGTGGATTGCACTGCACGCACGCCTGCCGCCAACTGGGCATCCAGTGCGGGGCTGCCTGCGAAGATGGGACTTTGGCTGACATCCTCGACGATCACGCGCTCCCCCATCTCCAGCGCCGTACCGCAGGTGCCCTGCCCCTCGAGAACGCTGTCCCAGAAGTCCAGGAACGGCTGCTCGAAGCCACGGTGAACTCGGATTTTCAGGCTCCCTGACTGTCTATCCAGAAGTTGGATGTTGCCCATGTCTGCATTGGCAATAGCAATCGCGACATCGAGCATTTCCTGAAGCGCAGCGTGCATGCCGTCCTCACGCACTAAGAGTGTGCCGAGGATATGTAGTCTGGTCATGGACTCTAAATCGTGAGCCAGTCGGTCATTGGCTATCACCAGCGCCTCCTCCGCCTGCTTTCGCTGGATTGCAACAGCAATCTGGCTTCCAATAGAAAGAAGAAACTTAACATCATCTTCGGAATAGACATTCTCCTCTTCGTAGTGCTGGAGAACAAGAACACCAATAATTCCGGCAGGGGTTATTAATGGTATCCCGATCCATGAAGGTGAAGGTGTTCCAACCAATTCGATTTCATTTTGTTCTTTAAGGTTGTTGAAAATTTCCTGAGATATAAGCAGTGGCTTAGCAGTCCGGAATACATATGCAGTACAACTCCTCCTCAAAGATGCTGATAAAGGTATCTGATCATATTTGTCAATAAAATACGGGAAGTTAAAGAGCCCTGTTTTCTGATCATGAAGCACCACGAAAAAATTCTCCGCATAAACGACTTTCCCTAGTGAGTGATGTATCAATTTCAGCAATTCATCAAGATTGGAAGTCGTATTAATCCCCTGAGCAATCTCATGAATAACCTGGTTCTCCAACTCCTTTTTCTTGCGCTCGGTGATGTCTGTCCAGAATCCAATGATTTCAAGCGGATTTTTGTTATGATCCCGTATCAGTTTCATCTCATCACGTACCCAGATATTTCTTCCATCTTTGCATTTGAAGCGGTATTCATAGGCGTGTAGTCCTTTTTCAAATAACCTCGTTATCTCATCCGAAACGATCACCTGGTCTTCAGGATGGACATGGTCATACCAAAGACCCGAATCCCTGATGAAATCCTCCTGATCGTAGCCAACAATTTGGACAACGTTACTACTGATGAACGTCGTTCCAAAATCTCCCGAGGCCTTTGCTGAGTAGACAACTGCCGATGTAGAGGAGAGTAGATATTGGAGTCTCTCATTGGCAAGGAGTACTTTTTCCTCCGCCCGCTTGCGTTCGGTAATATCATGCGCTATGCCGCGTACCACGGGAACATCTACGCCCTCGGTTCTCAGAGAGTTGTTATATTCCCAAATGCGGTGCTCCCCTGCAGCGGTCTGAACTTGTAGTAATCCTTTAGCAGTGCCGTTTTTCCGAATTCTGGCGAGGTACACTTCAACTCCCCTGCGCACCTCAGGCACCAGAAAGTCGCGAATGTTCATCTGCAGAATTGTATCCATCTCATAGCCCAGAACTTTTGCTGACCACGGATTAGCAGAGATGATGCGCCCCTCAAGATCATGTATACAGATCAGGTCCTGACTGTTTTCAACCAGATCACGATAGCGATCTTCGCTTTCCTGTAGCGCCTCTTCTGCCAGCTTGCGTTCGGTTAGTTCTTGTTTAGTCACTTCGTATAGCCACGCATTCTGAATGGCCATCCCGACCTGATTACCGATGGCACAATAGAGTTTTATCTTCTTCGAGTTGAAAGCGTGATACTGGTGACTGGCTAAGTTCATTACCCCCTGCACCTTATCCATGGATATCATCGGTATGGCAGCAAACGAAAGTATTTTCTCTTCACTCACCAATGCTGTGGTCACCCGAGAGTCCTGTGTAACATCATTTGCTACGACAGGTTGCCCCGACTGCGCCGCTAGCCCCACCAAGCTCTCACCCAGTTTGAAAGTGCGTACTGTATCAGCGAATTCCTTGGATACACCGCGATAGGTGACTAAAACTATCTCACCTACATGCTGATCCAACAGATACATAGAACCACACTCCAACCCAGCCAATTCCAACACCTTGTCAAGAGATTGATCCAGTATCCTCCGCAAATCCAGAGAGCTGCTGATCGCAGTCATAATGTCATTTAAAGCCGTTAATTCCTCGTTGCGCAGATTGGTTTCCTCCTCTAGCTGCTTGCGCTCGGTGATGTCGCGGCCAATGCCCAGAAGACCTGTGATCATCCCTTTTTTCACCAGGGGGGAGGCCAGTACTTCTGTCCAGCCATAGTCCCCGGATTTTTTCCGTATGCGCAGCTCAATTGCCTGAGCTGTATGTCCCTTCAGCAAGTTCGAAAAACGTTCTGCAGCCAAAGGAATATCTTCCGGATGCAGCAGATCCGTGAATGGTTTCCCGATCCACTCCTGCACTTGCCAGCCGGTAATCTTCTCGAACGCCTGATTCATAGAACCAAACAATCCTTGTGACGTTAGCGAAAAAACAACATCGCGGGACAGGTCCATCAGCTCTTTGTCATGAATCCCGGGCTCCGGCAATTCCATCTCTGCCGGCTTACGTTCGGTGATGTCTTTTTCGTATGATGTTTTTAATAAATCATACTCATGCTGTAATTTCTGCAGCTCTTTTATGAGCTCGTCTTTGGTTTTATCCTGGTTATTCATAATTCAGGCATTAGGCATTAGGCATTAGGCATTAGGCATTAGGCATTAGGCATTAGTGTAATTTTGAGATTAGTGATGAGATCATTTTACTGATTTCTACAATTTCAGAAGTCAATTTTTCAGATTCAGTTTTATTAAAATATTTTAACCGGGTACAAATTTCAACTTGTGTTTCCAACTCAAACAAAGAACCTCTGGCAATAGAAAGAAATTGCGAATAACTGCCAGTTGATTGTCTTCCATAACCTTCAGCAATGTTAGATGGTACCGCAACTGCTGCTCTTCGCATTTGAGATGTTAATCCAAAATTTTCTTTCGAAGGGAAATCTTCTGTAATCAGATATATTAATTCGACCAAATCCATACTGCGTTGCCATATAATCAAATCCTTATAACTTTTAACAGACATGTCTATTATTATTAGTTCTTACTATTCCCTGATGCCAAATTTCTATTGCCTAGTGCCTATTGCCTAGTGCCAAGTGCCTAGTGCCTAGTGCCTAGTGCCTAGTGCCTATTTAACTCTTATCCGGGACCGTAAAATAAAAAGTACTCCCCCTTCCTTCCTCACTCTCCGCCCATATCTTACCATTGTGCTTTTCAATAAACTCTTTACATAATAACAATCCGAGTCCTGAGCTTGGCTCACCTTCAGTGCCCTTACGACTGGTCTTTTCATTAAGGAGAAACAATTTGTCTATCAGCTCCCTGTTCATACCAATTCCTGTATCGCGGATTTTTATTTCAACATTATTATCCGGTGTGGCTGTCGCCGATATGCTGATCTCTCCTGACTTCGGGGTAAACTTAACAGCATTGGAAACCAGGTTACGGATAACAGCTTCGAACATATGTGAGTCGGCATATATTATTAAATCTTCCGGAAGAGAGTAGTTTATCTTAATTTCTTTCTTTCGGGCCGATTCTGTTAATACCGCAATACTTGCAGTAATTTTCTGTTTCGCATTAAATGTCTCAGGGATGAAATCCATCATACCCCGTTTCAATCTTGACCATTCAAGGAGGTTTTCAAGCAGCCCGTAAATGCTGGTAGCAGATTCCCTCATGCTGACGGTAATCTCCTTAATCTCTTCCAGAGACATGTTCTGAATTTCCTCTGTTAATATTTGTGTGGCTTCAAGGAAGGCACTTAACGGGCCTTTCAGGTCATGAGCAATGATGGAAAAAAACTTGTCTTTTTCAGCATTAATGGTCTGAAGCAGCTCGTTTTTCAGTTTAATTTCTTCTTCTGCCTTTTTGTGTTCTATGGAGACTGCAATTTGACTTCCTATAGAAATCAGAAGTTTCATATCGTTTTCTGTATAGATATTTTCCTTTTCGTAATGTTGAAGAACCAGAACTCCAATTGTTCTGGAATGAATTTGTAACGGGATACCAATCCATGAAGGGGAGGGAGTACCAACTAGCTCAACTTCATTTTTACCATACAGGTCGTTAAAAATCTCCTGGGTTAAAAGCAACGGTTTGCTAGTGTGAAATACGTATGAGGTGCAACTTTTTCCCATTGAGGTGGGTGGAGGTACCTCATCGAACTTATCAACAAAGTATGGGAAACTGAAGAGTCCGGTACTTTGATTATAGAGAGCAACGAAACAATTCTCAGCATATACAACTTTGCTTATTGAATCATGTATTAATTTCAGCAATTCATCGAGCTTGTTAGTTGATGTAATACCCTGCGTAATTTCATTCAATACCTGGCTCTCAAGCTCCCTTCGCTTACGTGCTGTAATATCCCTGGATATACCAAATGTACCGGTGATGTTTCCTTCTTTGTCGCGCAAAGGCATTTTAATAGTAGAAACCCAGGTATCAGGTCGATCGTGATGTGTTTCCTTTTCTTCAATGTGTAAAAGTTTCCCGGTATGAATGACAGCCTGCTCATCTTCATATGCCTGCTGTGCATGTTCACCGGTAAAAAAATCAAAGTCTGCCTTTCCAACTGCCTGATCAGGATCATTTAAGCCGAAGAATTGAGCCAGAGCCTTATTGATCCTGATGAAACGGCTTGTCTGGTCCTTGAAATAGATATGGTCAGGAAGATTATTCATGATGACTTCCATCAGATACCGTTCCTGAACCAGGTTCTTTTCTGATTGTTTGAGTTCGGCGATATCTTTTTCGTATGATCCCTTCACTGAATTGTAATCCTGCTGCAAATCACGGAGCTCTTTTGTCAGCTGCTCTCTGGTTTTATCCTTGTTGTTCATGTTAGTTTTGATTTTTAAATGAGCTCCAATGTCGTGCTAATCAATCACAAGTTACTAAATTTCTGCCATATAATTGGGAGTTGTTACATGCTTCAACTTTTCAACAATTTCTTTTTACCTTTGATGCTTTAATTAAAAGAAGGGAATGCAATACGATATTCAGCCTGGCATAAAAGGCCTTATCTTTGATCTCGATGGCACTCTTGCCGACACTATGCCATTTCATTTTGAAGGATGGAAAAAAGCGTGCAAAAAATATGGTGCACATATTGATAATGCTTTTCTCCGCAAGCATACCGGAAGCCCCGGGTGGATGATCGCAAACGAAATTATAAAAAACAGTAACCTTTTCAGTAGTGTTACTGTTGAACATATTATGAATGAAAAGATTGACGAATTCTATAAGGTTCAGCACCTGGTCAAGCCTATTGAACCTGTGATGGATATTGTAAAAAAATACCATGGCAAACTACCGATGGCTGTTGGGACAGGGGGTCACAGGGAAGCTGTTGAACGTACGCTGGAACTTACAGGTCTGCGCAAATACTTTGATATCATTGTCACCGCCAATGATGTGGATAACTTTAAACCGCATCCTGAAACATTCCTCAAATGTGCTGAATTAATGAAAGTTGAGCCTTCCCATATTGAGGTGTTTGAAGATGGTGATCTTGGTCTTGAAGCTGCACGTATGGCCGGGATGACAGCGACAGACGTCAGGTCGTGGTATGATTCGAACTGGTAAAAACCGGCAACCGGCTACCGGCTACCCCAACTCCACCCCTGCGACCTGGCTCCTTCGCTAAATTTGCTCCCGCCGAAGCGGGACAGGCTCACCGTGCAAATTCTTAACGCTCGGCCCTCTACTGCCTACTATTTATACCAGAATTTTCGTCGTAAGGTTAGTAATACTTTTATTTATATCCTCGAAAATTGTATTGTCCCTGCTCTGGTCCTGTTCTACTACCATATATTTCATTCCGGCAATATCCCTGGCTGCCAGTATTTCCCTGAAGTTTATTACGCCTTCACCTACCGGAGCAATATCGTCTTTAATAACCTCGTAGAACGGCGCTTCATTTGTGTACATATCCTTCATATGGAAAAGCGGGAATCTGCCGGGATATTTGTTAAAGAGCTCAACAATATTTTGCCCTGCCTTTGATGCCCAGAACAGATCAATTTCCATGACAACCAGGTCTTTATCAAGCTCTGCAAGCATAACATCATAATATGGGACTTTCCCTTCCACTGTAGCAAATTCGAAATTATGGTTGTGATATCCGAACTGCATGCCAAATTCTTTCATGATAGCTCCGATCTGGTTCCAGTTGGCAGCCATTTTCTGATAGGTGGCAATTGATGTCCTCATTTCCTCAACAATCCATGGCTGGAGGCAGTACTTTGCTCCAAGTATCGCATGGTCTTCTGCCATCTTACGGGCATTATCCATAGTAACTCCGGCACCTTCCACCTGAGTATGGCTGCTCAGTATTTCCATTCCGAGATCATTAACCAGTTTTTTGAATTCAACCGGTGAATAATTATAAAATTTGCCATCAGCATAGTCTGCAAGTTCTACGTATTTGTAACCTGCATCAGCCACCTTCATCAATGATCCGGGCACATCTTCTGCCATGGCATCACGGATTGTATAGAGCTGAAGTCCCAAACTAAAGGTTTTAGGATCGACAACAACTGAGGCCGGTGCTTTTTTTGAGGCATTCCTGCATGAATACTGCGTGAACGCCAATGCTCCCAAAGCGCCTGCTGCAGACACTCTGAGGAAATCTCTTCTGGATTGATTTTTTTTCATAGACACTGATTTATTTGATATCTGTTACTTAATAAATATATTCAGGAATCAGGAAATAAAAATAATACAATAACCATAAATAAAGTAAAAGAATTAAAAGATTCTTCGTTTCACTTCAAAATGACAGGTAATTTAAAAAACATATTTAGCTATGGCAGAGGGAGATCCCTCACTACGTTCGGGATGACAGAAGGCCTGGTGAAGATTAATGGGAAGGAGCGGCGATTCGCATTTACAAATTCTCTTTCCCCGAAAGTTATTCTGCGAATCGCCGCTCCTTCCCTGTTCCACACAAAAAAGTTGTCATTCCGAATTGAGCCAAAGCCTGAAGCGAAGCAAGGGCAAGGCGAAATGAGGAATCTCGCTCTATATAAATTATCCTGTTTAGATTATTTTTAATAATTTTATTCTGAACTTTCAGGGGATGAAGCTAAAAAAAATATCAGTCGTTTTTCTTCTTATCTGCTCCCTTTGTGTGACAGGACAGCAGGCTGATATAAGTGAACAGAAAAAGATTGAAAAGCTTGATGCAGAAGACCTGGCTTTCAGTACTGACACAGCCGAGATGAATGTAATTTCCGCCAGCCGGAGTTCAAAAAGCATTGCGGAATTACCAATTACCATTCATGTCGTTACCAGGGAAGAGATTATCAAAAACCATTATAATTCACTGATTGATATTATAAAAAGTCTGCCGGGAGTAAGAGTTTCACAACCAGGATCAGGTGAGCTGGGGGA
>Ga0154631_1165_pt4 | contig 17751 bp, 17 predicted proteins | sample Rifle2008BG13ft_FD_116060 | JGI IMG/M metagenome (GOLD analysis project Ga0154631, IMG submission 116060) | Bacteroidetes bacterium RBG_13_42_15 | reverse complement strand
CTTCCTCTTCATTCTTGGTTATCATAACCACCGGAATATCACTCCTTACCTCCTTTATGAGGCGGAGAGTCTCCAGGCCGCTCAGCCCGGGCATGGTTTCATCAAGAAATATCAGGTCATAGGGATTGTGGCGAACGAGGTCAACAGTATCTATACCATTGGTGCAGGTATCAATTTCGTAACCTTTGTCTCTCAGGAATAATACATGCGCCTTCAGGACCTCGATCTCGTCATCGGTCCATAATATTCTGATTTTTCTCATTGCTGCCAGTACGAATTCAGGATGTAAAATTACCTATTCTTTTTTCCAGTTAGGTAATTTTCATTAAAGAAAAGATTGTAACGTTGGGGATTTTTATCCTCTTCAAGTTTTTTCAGATTTTCATTTGTGATCAGGAAGGTCATCATTTCTGATCCTGCGGTGTTTCTTATATACTTTCCCGGATTGAATGAATTATAATACTCCCATGCCTGGTTATTGTCTGTAAAACCTGAAACAGTTATTTTTATGTATTTATTATCAACCAGGATGCCTTCGGTCCGATAGTTCTTATTTGTGTAATTATCGATATTATAGCTTATGACATCAAATGAAGCCTGGTTTATATTAAAAGAAGGATTCATGATAATTACTGCGTAGGAATATAATGCAATTGTGTCGGCAACATAGAGTTCTGCAGCGATCACTTTGTCCTCTTCAATTTTGAGTTCAGGAAGTTTCTGATCGAGATACGCAATTAATTCAGCAGCTTTTTTCCCTTCGGCAGTCTGAGGCCAGACTTTGATAAGGCGGCTCAGCTCTTCCCTGAAACTTCTTTCATCGCTGATTCCTGCAACAGAATATGCACGCAACAACATGAACTTTGGAGCAAGAATACCTGAAGGATTGTTTTTAATAGCACTATCACTGACAGCAACAGATTCTTTAAAATTCTTAAGGGTGTAAAGATTATAAGCATCCTGGTAGAGTTTTTCTGAAAGCTTGATCTCAACAATCTTTTTATTATAATAATCCGGGTCTGAGATTATTCTTGTAAACTCACTGCCGGGATATCTTTCAAGAAGACGCTGACGGATGATCTCGGATTTCTGATTGTTCCCTTCCTTGTACAATTTATACAGATCATAAAGTGCTTCAGGCGCCAGTTCGTTTTCAGGAAAACGTGATAATAATGTTTCATATGATTCAGCTGCTTTTTGCGGGTCGGATATCTTTTCTGAAAATACCTTGCCTGCATTAAAATATGCTATAGCTATTTTTTCGTTCGAAAGAGAAAGCAATGTATCGTTCATCGGAAGGTTTTTCAGATAGAATTCCGGCTTCTTGTAGTCCATTACAGCTTTGCCAGTATCGGCCTGACCCGTACCATTTTCATCCTGGCCGGCAGAAGCCTGCTGTACATTTACTCTGTTCCTGTTTGATCTTCTCCAGTTATCCTCAAGTCTTCTTTCACCCCATCTCCTGCGGAATTCGGTTCGCCCAAAGGTTAAAGCTGTCTGATTATAAAAATACCACTTGCCTTCCTGTGCAATATTATCCTCGAATCTTCTTTCATTTTCATAGTATTGTCCAACATTGGCCCTGTCGGCATATTCTGAGGTTTTTCCTTCACTTTCAGCTTTAATGATTTTATCAATTATACCTGAGATCAATGCATTCCTTTCATTCTCCGGCATCGCCGCAATCCTTTGAAGACTGTCTTCAACCTCTATGACAGTCAGATGCTCAATGAGGGAATTAAGATTCAGTGATTTTGTTTTCAGATCTTTGTAGTCAGGAAATTTCTGATCAAGAAAATATACCGTGCTGTCATAATATTTTCCAGCATTCATATAATCAGGCTTACTGTAATAGTATTCAGCCAGTGCAAGATAAGATTTACCCTTCTGGTTCTGGTTAACCGAACTTGATGATGCTGATTTTTTATAATAATCAAGTGCCTCATTCTCTTTCCCTTCCTTTTTCATCATGTTCCCGAGGGCATAATAGATCTGGTCCTGAAAATCTTTGTTTTTCGAGTCTTTCAGCATCCTCTCAAGCTCTTTCCTGATTTCCACGGGATTTCCCGAGTTGACATCAAAAACTCCTGCAATGTTTATCCTTGCGTTGAATTCCACGTCGTATGGTGGATTCATTTTTACGACATCACCGTATAAAGAAACAGCCTTTTCTGAATTGCCGGTTTGTTCATATAGTTGAGCAAGGAGATAGGTAAGCCTGTATCTTGCCCTTTTCCCCGAAATGAATTCAAGGGAATTAGTAAGAGGCTCTATGGCTTCCTGGTACCTCTTTTGTTTTATGAACATGTCGGCCAGGGTTGTATAATAAATAGTTTTAAGTGTTCTTGGTGATGATGAGGTTATTTCAATCTCGTTTAAAAGCCTGTTTGCTTCTGCGTAGCTTCCTCTTTCACTATTGATCCTTGCAAGCCAGATTGAAGATTCGGTCCTGATTTCCGGATCATTGGCTTCGGCAACGCAATAACTGAAAACGGAGGCAGCATCACTGAACTCCTGCTTGTAAAACCTCGCTTTGCCAATCAGAAAATAACTGTCATCGACCCATTCGTTGAATTCCTTTTGTTCAAGGAGTGCTTTTTCATTTTCAGAAAGATCTTTCTTTGAATTGAAATCAGGTTTGGCCGTAATCGATTTCAGGGAGATCAGTTTAGATGCTTTTTGGATTGCTTTTTCCATATCGGAAGAACAGAGGGAAACAGTTGAAGGATCGCTGTTTTCAAAAACTCTCAGCATCTCCGAATAGTCATCCCTGTATCCTTTATTTATTTTTAGCAGGCCTTCCTTAAAACTCTCATAGCCATTGAAATAAATATTAAATCTCGAAGTAAGGCCATGATAAAACCTGGTTGTGCCCGTGTTCTTTTCCACTGAGCAGGTGGTCAGCATCAGAAGGAGCCCCGGAATTATCAGAAATTTATATGATACTCTTCGAAAAAACAATAGATACTTTTTAATACTATAAACTGACTTAAACTGAGTATAGTATTTCAAAGGTAAGCAAAATTGGAACAGTGCTGCAGGTCAGGCAGAAATCACTCTTTTGACCTCCGGTACTTCCTGCATGATTGCCTGTTCAACTCCGGCTTTAAGAGTCTGCATGCTGAAGGGACATCCATGACAAGCGCCTGTCAGCTTGACTTTTACCGTCAAATCCTCGGTTATTTCTATAAGGTCTATGTCTCCGCCGTCGTTCTGAAGATAAGGTCTTACTCTGTTCAGTGCCTTAATTACCCGTTCTTTAATACTTTTCTGATCTGTCATTTTTTATATGATTATTTCATTTGTTGATTTCCACTTTTACTGTTGGCCGCAGTTCTTTATTCCTTTTGTTAACTCTATCAATTACCTCGCCGGCAAGTTCCATGAATGCTTTTCCAGTAACTGAATCATCGAGAACAACCGGATGACCGTTATCACTACCTTCACAAATGCTCTGAACCAGAGGGATCTGACCCAGCAGCGGTACATTCATTTTTTTTGCAAGTGATCTGCAGCCTTCTCTCCCGAAGATAAAATATTTGCTTTCAGGGAGTTCGGCAGGGGTGAACCATGACATATTTTCAACAAGGCCAAGTACCGGGACATTGATCTTTTCACTTCTGAACATTGATATTCCCTTTATTGCATCTGCCAGAGCCACCTCCTGGGGAGTGCTTACAACAATTGCTCCCGTTACCGGAACCTCCTGTACAAGAGTCAGATGAACGTCACTGGTGCCGGGGGGAAGATCAAACAGAAGATAGTCAAGTTCTCCCCAGTCACCCTGTGTGATCAGCTGTTTCAGAAAACTCGAAGCCATGGGTCCTCTCCAGACCACTGCTTCAGCCGGATTAACAAAAAATCCGGTTGAAAGTACCTTGACTCCATATTTTGTCAGAGGCTGAATGAAATCGGTATTGTTTCTGCGGATCACTTCAGGATGGAAATCTTCAGCAGCAAACATCCTGGGTACCGATGGCCCGAAAACATCAGCGTCAAGAAGTCCGACAGCCATTCCTTTTCTGGCCAGTGCAATTGCCAGATTTACAGCTATCGTGGTTTTTCCTACTCCCCCTTTCCCTGAAGAAACAGCGATAATATTTTTTACACCCGGTAAAATCTTATTTTCTATTTCCTGTTTTCCTGGTACTTTCATTCTCGGCTGTACTATTATTTCTTTTATCACAGCATCTTTTCCAAGTACCTCTTTTAATGTTCTGGCGACTGAGCTTTTAACTGATGAGATAAAGGGATCATTCGATTTTTCGGGTGTTATGGTAACTGTAATCCCTTCTTCCCCGGTCTCAACTTCAGAAATAAGACCCAGTGCGACAATATCTTTACCTTTTTCAGGATGAATTACTTTTGTAAGGGCTTTTAGTATCTGATCCTTGCTGAACATGTTCCGTGCCTTATTTTTATTTAAATTAAATTTAAACAAGGTGCAATTTTAATATTTTTTTTTTGGGATACCAAAAAATCAGGGCAATTCTGAAGATGGATCCCAGAATTTTTCCCTGAAGTTCAATATTTTGTCGTAATCGATAACAAGGCCTTCATTTTCAAGAAGTTGCTGCATGGTAGTGGAATTGCCGAAATGATGTTTCCCTGTAAGTATACCGTTGCGGTTGACAACCCTGTGTGCAGGAATAAATTCAGGGTCATTATGGCAGATATTTAATGCCCAGCCCACCATTCGGGCAGATCTGCCTGTTCCAAGATAACGGGAAATAGCTCCGTAAGAGGTGACCCTGCCATAAGGGATCAGCTTTGTAACTTCATACACTCTGCTGAAAAAATCATTGCTGTTTTGTTTTTTCCCAACCATGATAAATGAATTTATCTTTCTCAAGCCGGAATGCAAAATAATTTATCTTTAAGCCTTTTTCCATGAATTTTAATTCATAATGGGTTCTTATAGAGAGAATCCCGTTCGAAATACGCTCCATGTAGTCAGGATCGTCAGGAAAAGAATAATGATCACCGGGTACTGTCATACCATTTCGGCGCAATGAATCCATATCTTCTGCAGAAAGAAGAATTTCAAGAGCATTATCCCTGGCAAGTTTATTAGTATACTTATAAAGCTCTTCATTGTCCGTTTTAAGATGGATTATGCCTCTGTCTTTCAAAAAATTACGATATGTGTTAAGAAACCATGGGCAGGTAAGTCTTTTATTGGAGTTTTTCTTACCCGGATGCGGATCAGGGAAAGTGATCCATATCTCATCAACCTCATCAGGACCAAAAAAAAAGTTTATAAATTCTATTCTTGTCCTCAGGAAAGCAGTGTTTTTCCGTTGCCACTCAATGGCTGTCTTAGCTCCGCGCCATAACCGGGCTCCCTTTATGTCGACGCCAATGAAATTACACTCAGGGAGGAGCCCTGATAATCCCAGTGTATATTCCCCTTTTCCGCAGCCAAGCTCAAGGATTACCGGATTACTATTCCTGAAGATCTCCTGATTCCATTTGCCTTTTAATATATGGTCTTTCAGGACCGGGACTGCTGGTCCTGGCTGGATTACGTTAATAAAGGTTTCCAGTTCAGCCCACCGGGCAAGCTTGTTTTTTCCCACCTCAGGAATTTTATTTAGGCGTTTTTTCCACCCGGAGTCCAAAATCATAAACTCCTTTAAGGTCTTCTATGCGCATTCCATGCTGTACACTTATCTGATAGGTCCCCGAAACAGGGAAAAAGACATTTGATTTATAAGGAAGTGTCAATTCGTGTATATCACCAAATCCTTTCCCGTACCAGTTTCCTTTTTCGTCTGCCAGATTATATTGCAGGGTGTCAGTTATGCTTTTACCGTCAGGAGCAGTTGTCGTGACAAAAAGATATATGTTCCTGTAAGGGTAAGATGATCCGGTCCGGATGATAAAATTAATGTTGTTGTTATTGACAGTATCTTTTACAGGGAACTTAAAAACGGATATATTATCAATTTCCCATGTTTTGCCTGTCATTTCCGCAGAATCGGTATACACTACATTTTTGCCACATGATGCTGTCAGAATGATCATTAAGAGTATTGTGATATATCTATTTGTTCCTTTTATCATAATATCTTCTGTTTTTTCTTTTATGTGAATGCCGGGGTTGAGGATTTTTTGATTCAGGCGGATCAAATCGTGTAAGACTGTTATTTTTAAGCAGGTCATGAGACACATGGTCCATTTCCAATGATTCACTTAAAACTATGAGTTTATCCGGTTTCAATCCCTTCCTGTTTAAAGTCTGAATCTCTTTTACCCTTTCAACCGGAACTGCGATAAGGTTAGCAGGCGAATTTGGATCGGAGCTGTACCAGTACAGACTTTTATGGACCTCCATCTTCTGAAAATAGGCTGTTGAATCTGAAAGTTCAAGAGGAATATCTTTAGGTGGGAAAGAGCGCTGAGCGTCAACATAACAATCAAATTCAAAGTTCAGGCAGCATTTTAATTTGCTGCATTGACCTGCAAGTTTCTGCGGATTTAATGATAACTCCTGGTATTTTGCATGAGTTGTGGTGACTGAAATAAAATTGGAGATATGGGTTGAACAGCATAATTCACGGCCGCAAGAACCGATTCCTCCTATTCTGCCGGCTTCCTGGCGTGCCCCTATCTGCCGCATTTCAATACGTACCCTGAATTCGTCAGCCAGAACTTTTATCAGCTGTCTGAAATCCACCCTTTCGTCAGCAATATAATAAAAGATAGCCTTTGTCTTATCTCCCTGGTATTCAACATCTCCTATCTTCATATTGAGTTTAAGCTCCTCGGCGATCTGTCTCGATCTGAGCATGGTGGGCGTCTCAAGCTTTTTTGCTTCCTCCCATTTAATAATATCAACCGCTTTAGCCTTCCGGTAGACTTTTTTCAGATCATCCGTAGACGGATGCACCTTAAGTCTCTTAAGCTGTTCGTTCAGTAAAGGCCCCACCATTGAAACTCTTCCGATATCATGACCGGGAGATGCTTCAACAGCAACAATATCTCCTGTTTCAAGCCTGAGGCTGTTGATGTTTCTGAAAAATCCTTTTCTGGTATTTTTAAAACGAATCTCAACTATATCATTTTCTCCCGGCATACAGGAAATATCCTTTAGCCAGTTAAAAGAGTCAAGTTTGTTTAATCCGGGTTTATATATTACATCAGGCATCCGGATCTCATCAGCATGCTGCCCTGATAATTCTTCGTTCTCTGTCATGTCAAGTCGTTGTCCAGAATTAATCGCGCAAAAGTAGTGAATAAATGCATCATTTTCAATAATCCCCGAACTTGTCAGCGGATTATAAGCCGGGTTATTTTGAGTGCAAGATCCAGGAAAATTATTTTGGCATTCCCGTTAGCCTCAATATGAGAATATGATTTATTGAGCTCATCTGCAAAGTAATAAATATTTTCCTGGTTAATATAGGGGTGAAATTTTGATGAAAACTCCGCTTCTTCTCCAGTCATGAATACCAGCTTGTTTTTCATCTGATCAAGCGTAAGCATAAGGTTCTCCCTGATTATACGATGTGTAAACGAAAGAAAGCTCTTTTGTGGTTCCCTCCCGATCGCCGCCATCTCTTCTGACCAGTTGATTAGTGAAACAACATCACGCTTCCATGCGAATCTCATCAGATTCTTGAAGCGATCGAGGTTCAGAAGGGAAGAATCTTCCTGCTCACACAGATCAATTGCCCTGATAATATTCCCGTTGGCTACCTTTGAAACATCGTCGGCCTTTGCTTTATGAATGCGGAATCTTTCGATAAGGTAATCTGTAATGTCACCCGTCCTGAATGAAGGTATTTTTATAAGCTGGCATCTCGACAGGATCGTAGGAACAACCTTATCAGGCTCCTCGGAGACCAGCAGGAACAGAGTTTTCTCGGGAGGCTCTTCAATAAGCTTCAAAAGCTTGTTTGCTGTAGAAAGATGCATTTTTTCAGGAAGCCAGATGACCATTATTTTAAAATCCGATTCAAAAGCTTTCAGGCTCAGCTTTTTCAGTATCTCTGATGCTTCTGCTGCAAAAATAAGTCCCTGTGCATTCCCTACCTCTATGGAATCGAGCCACTTATTCAGGTTAAAGTAGGGTGTATTCCTGACAAATTCCCTCCACTCCACAATGTAATTATCACTTACAGGTTCTCCTGAAGTTTTATCCCTGATGACAGGAAAAACGAAATGAAGATCAGGGTGGATCATCTTTTCGTATTTGACGCACGACTTGCAGCTTCCGCATGAGTCACGGGGCGACCTGTTCTCACAGCTTACATACTGTGCATAAGCTAATGCAAGAGCAAGGCTCCCGCAGCCCTCAGGACCTGTAAATAGTTGTGCATGACTTACCCGTTCAGCTGTCACCGAACTGATAAGCTTGCCAATAATATCCTTCTGACCCGGGATCTCCGAAAACTTCATCTGACAGCTTATTATTGTACTTACAATGCTGCAAGGGCTGAATCATAATCTGCTTCAGTAGCAATCTCAGGAACAAGCTGTGTGTATACTACTTTGCCCAGTTCGTTGATTATAACTATACTGCGAGCATACAGACCTTCAAACGGACCATCTGTAATGTCGATCCCGTAGGACTTCCCAAAATCCTTATTACGGAATCCCGAAAGGGTAACCACATTGGTTATCCCTTCCGTTGTGCAGAAACGGTTATGGGCAAAAGGAAGATCCTTTGTTATTGCCAGGACCATTACATTGGCTTTTCCTGCTGCCAGGTGGTTGAATTTGCGGACTGAAGTGGCGCAGACAGAAGTATCGAGACTGGGAGATATACTCAGTACCAGTTTTTTCCCTTTAAGTTCAGATAGCGTCAGATTCCCGAGATCCGATTTAACAAGTAAGAAATCAGGAGCATCGGTTCCTATTGCCGGAAGATTCCCGGATGTATTGACGGGATTTCCTTTCAATGTAATTTTTGCCATAGCTTTTTTCTCAAAATTAGTTATTCTTTTAAGAAGAGAAAACATTTTAAAATGATGGTTGGTACATTTAAGGATAGCCCCCCTATCCCCCCTGAAGGGGGGCCAATTCAACAACGCAAAAAAATCCTCTAGGGGATTGGTGGCAAAATCATTACTTACAAATTGATACAGACGACAGAATAATAAAGTTGACTGCCTGCAAATTATTATTTCCAAAAAAAATGTAGGTTTGTATAAGAAAAATTGTTCTGTTAAATAAAAATACATGATCTATGAAAATGATTCAGGATTTCAATTTTAGAGGCATTAAGACCATTGTACGGGTAGATTTCAATGTACCCCTTGATAAAAAAACTCTTGAGGTTACCGATGATACACGTATCAGGGGAGCCTTGCCGACTATAAGGAAGATAATCACTGATGGTGGTTCTGTAATACTCATGTCGCACCTTGGACGTCCGGAAGGAAGAATGGAAAAATACTCGCTTAAACCAGTTCTCCCGGTCCTTGAAAAATATCTTGGTCAGAAAGTACTATTTGCTGATGATTGTCTTGGTGAATCAGCTGTTACAATGTCGGCAGCCCTTAAGCCCGGGGAAGTTCTTCTTCTTGAGAATGTCAGGTACTATCCCGAGGAAGAAGGAAAACCCATCTTACCTGAAACTGCAACTGATGAAGAAAAGAAAACAGCCAAGGCAGCGCTGAAAGTAAAGCAGAAAGAGTTTGCTAAAAAACTGGCAGGTTATGCGGAAGTCTATGTAAATGATGCATTTGGAACAGCTCACCGGGCACACGGCACCACTGCAGTTATTGCCGATTATTTTCCGAAAGATAAGATCATGTTCGGATTTCTTATAAACAGCGAACTGGCAGCCATGGATAAGGTCCTGAATAATGCGCAGCATCCTTTTACCGCGATTATGGGAGGTGCAAAGGTCTCTGATAAAATAATGCTTATCGAAAACCTGCTTAACCGGGTTGATAACCTGATTATAGGAGGTGGCATGACATATACTTTCATAAAGGCAGGGGGTGGCAGGATAGGAAAATCACTTTGTGAAGAGGACAAACTCGATCTTGCATTGCAAATCATAGAAAAAGCAAGGGAGAAGAAAGTAAATCTTTATCTTCCTGTTGACAGCCTGAATGCCGACAAGTTTGAAAATGATGCAAATACTAAGGTTACTGCAGTTGATGCAGTAGATGACGGGTGGATGGGACTTGATATTGCCGATAATTCAATTAAGATTTTCTCGGATGTTATCGAAAAATCAAAAACAATTCTCTGGAATGGGCCGATGGGTGTTTTTGAGATGGAGAAATTCTCAAAAGGGACCACAGTTATCGCCAAAGCCATTGCAGAAGCTACGGCAAAAGGAGCTTACAGCCTCATCGGAGGAGGTGACTCTGTTGCCGCAATAAACAAGAACGGGCTTGCTGAAAAGGTCAGCTATGTATCTACAGGCGGAGGTGCCATGCTCGAATATATGGAAGGCAAGAAGCTTCCGGGTATCACGGCGATCCGGGGTGAATAGAAGCAGGACAAAATTCAGTTATCTTTGCTGTCAGTTATGAGGAACAACCTGTTTTTAATATTGATTTTGATATTGTTTATGCTGGTATCCTGTAAGAAGAATGATATCCCGGAAACCTCAGGAATATCTACTATTGATAATACCAGGACCCTTGGTCAGACCTATTATGTTTATGGCTTCCTGTTCTCTGAGGCAAAAAAAGTATCAACTCTTGAGAATCCGCCTCCCGATATTACTATTGACAGTGACGGAACCAATTTATTACTGCAGGCTGACAATCTGAATTATTCCTTTTATAAAGCAGGAGAATATAATGATGCAGCTTCTGCCGAAGTTGCATTTGATAACCTGAAGTCAGCAACAATTCAGCAGTCGGAATGGGAAGGTCTGGCCAGTCCGATAAAAGAAAACCAGGTCTGGATATACAGATCGGGGACCATCCATTACGCAAAATTCCGCATAATTTCGGTAATCGCCGAAATACGATCAGGTAATCCTTATGCTGAATGTACCTTTGAATGGGAATACCAGCCCGATGGAACATTAACTTTCCCCGGTAAATGACAGGCGACGTATCCGATTCTATTTTTAATCTGGAGAATACTGAATCTTTTTCTGAGAAGGCCTTAAGCATTTTCAAATTTCAGGCAGCCAGGAATCCTGTTTACAGCTGTTTCATAACCAGCCTTGGAAGGACCTCAAGCAACGTAAAAAATATCGATGATATTCCTTTTCTCCCTGCAGGTTTTTTCAGGAGTCAAAAGGTGATTGTCGAAAATCTGCCGGTAAAAACTGTCTTTGAAAGCAGCAGGACAACAGGGGATGCCCCCAGCCGTCATTATGTCCATGATCTGAAAATATATGAAACAAGTTTTTTTGAATCATTCAGATATTTCTACGGTGGTCCGTCCGGATATTTTATTGCCGCACTTCTTCCTTCATATACCAGCCGTCAGAATTCTTCGCTTGTTTACATGATGAAAGGTCTGATAAGTAAAAGCCTGAACAGCAACAGCGGTTTTTATGAGAGCAATCCGGAAGACCTGATCAGAAATATTCAGAAAGCCAGATCCTCAGGGCAAAAGACGCTCCTTCTTGGTGTCAGTTTTGCACTTCTTGATCTGGCCGACAGATTTTCGCCTGATCTCTCAGGGACCATTGTCATGGAGACAGGTGGTATGAAAGGTCGCAGGAAAGAGATTACCAGGGAAGAACTGCATGAGATGCTCAGGAAAAAATTTAATGTACCGGTCATACACAGCGAATATGGTATGACTGAACTTATGAGTCAGTCCTATTCGAAAGGCAATGGGATCTTCTTCTGTCCGCCCTGGATGAAGATTTTGATAAGAGATCCTCAGGATCCTCTTTCAATTACAAATGAATCGGACAAATCAGGAGGATTAAACATTATTGATCTCGCTAATATTTACTCCTGTTCATTCATTGCTTCAGATGATTACGGGAGACTGAATAAAAACGGGGGATTCGAAATTTCAGGCAGATTAGATAACAGCGATATCCGGGGCTGTAATCTTATGGCTGAATAAAAAGGTATGCGGTTGAACAGGTTATGCATGTTATACAGGTTGTCATGGTCGCAAAGAACCTGCAAATCCGTAAAACATGCAAAAAGACATAGCAAATCAAAGATAAACGATCCTTTTATTCCTTGCACTTGCATAAATAGCAAGTACCAGTTCTACAGCCTTTCTTGCTTCCAGGGCATCAACGGCCGGAGGATGATTGTTATCAAGAGCCTTAAGTATATCAAGAAGCTGTCGCAGGTGACCAATATCGCTGATAGCTTTTGGATCGGATACTCCACCTCCCGATTGATTACTGCCCGAATATTTCTCTCTTAAAATGTGGTCTGTGTCCCTTTCCTCATCGAATTTCCACGTTAATATTTTCTCCTCCTCAATCACCACAGATCCATGCGTCCCAAGAATTTCTATTTTCCGGTAGAATCCCGGATTAACGGCTGTTGAAGCTTCTATCACACCCATGGCGCCGTTCTCAAATTTAAGGGTGGCTGCAGCAACATCTTCCACTTCCAGATTTTCGTGACCTACCAGACCTGCAAATGCACATACTGCTTCCACTTTGCCCATAAACCAGCGAAGAAGGTCAACAGAATGTATACCCTGGTTCATAACAGCTCCGCCGCCGCTTGAGTTGAAATTTGATCTCCATTTTACATCTTTATAGTAATCAGGACTCCGGTACCACTTTATATAGGCGTCACCCATGACCAGCCTGCCGAAGCGTCCTTCATCTATTGCCTTTTTAAGTTCAATATTCACCCTGCTGAACCGCATGGGGAATATCCCTGAAACCATCACTTTATTCTGTATGCCTGCACTGATGATCTTATCACACCGGGCAAGTGTAACTTCAAGAGGTTTTTCAATCACGCAGTGCCTGCCGGCATTGATTACCGCAAGCGCTGGTTCCAGATGCCTGCCGGATGGGGTGCAGACACATATTATATCTATCTTCTCGTCTTTGCATAGTTCCTCGGCGGAGTCAAACGCCTTGCAGTTATACTTCATGCTGAAAGAAGTTGTCTTATCAGGATTATGATCATAAACTCCTATCAGTTCAGCCTCCATGATAGTATCAATAGCCCTTGCGTGGACTTCAGCTATTGCTCCTGCTCCGATTATGCCAAAACCATGCTTCATGTGTTATCTCAGGGTCGGATAGTAAGCATTCTCGATATGATCAATCTTGAATGGTTCTTCTTTTCCCATCACAATTATTAAATCAAACCTGCTCTCTTTGTTAATGTTATATTTATTTATGTATGCTTCGGCTGCATATATAATTAATTTTTGCTTTTTAGGAGTGACCGTATCTCTCGGGTCCATCCATCGGTCGTCGGTACGTGTTTTAACTTCGACAAATACAATAAAATCCTTGTTTTCAGCAACAATATCAATTTCTTTTTTACCTGATTTCCAGTTCCTGTGCCTAATCTTATAACCTGCATTTTCCAGGAACGCTCCAGCCTTTTGTTCACCTATTTGTCCCAGAGATTGTGATTCGCTCATATCAGGTTAATTTACAGAGAAAACGGTATTATATCTCTATTAGTTTGTTTTTAATGGCGAAAAGAATAAGGCTTGCAGTATTTTTCGAGTTTGTCTTTCCCAGAAGATTAGCTCTGTGCTTGTCAACGGTCCTCTTACTTATAAAAAGATTATCAGCGATTTCCTGATTTGAAAGCCCCTCGCATATTTTCATCAGAATTTCCTTCTCCCTTTTTGAAAGATTTGCAATTTTGTTTTCATTTTCCCTGTGCTTGATTTTCTGAATTACATGATATAACAATTCCTGGGAGAAATAACTACCGCCTTTTCTGACAGTAAGAATTGCTTCCTTGACCTCCGAGATATCAGAATCCTTCAGAACAAATCCCTTTGCTCCCGCATCAACCATTTTATAGTAGTACTCCTCCTCACCGTACATGGACAATGCAATAATATTTATATCAGGACAAAGCCTGAGCCCTTTTCTTGTTGCCTCAATGCCATCCATTTCGGGCATATTTATGTCCATAAGTGCAATTTCAGCTTTAGTGTTCCGGAGTATCTTAAGAAATTCTTCACCGTTCGAGGCTTCACCTGTGACTTCAAAGTCGGGGAATGCATTAAGCAGTATTTTCAGGCCGTTGCGAAAAAGCTGATGATCATCTGCAATTATGATTCTGATCTTTTCCATAGACAGGATTATTCGATGATTTTGATAAGAGCACTGGTCCCTTTTCCCGGGGTACTTTCAAGGATAAACAAACCGTCAACAGATTTGACCCGGGTTTCAATATTTGACAGCCCCATACCTTTGGTATCCTCACTGCCGAGCGAAGAAGTGTCGAAACCACGGCCATTATCATAAAACTGCAAGGTAATGAATTTTTCGTGTTTATTTAAATCAATTTCAATTCTTGAAGCACCTGAATGGCGGATGGAATTATTGATCAGCTCGCATGCAGCACGGTACACGACAACCTCCTTTTCAGTTTCAAGCCTCAGATCCTCCATGTTCGACTTGAAGTCAATTTCAAGAGCTTTTGTCTGATTTATTTTTGCCGTAAATGCCGACAATGCACTTGAAAGCCCGAAATTGGACAGCATATGCGGACTCAGGTTGTTTGAAATATCCTTAAGAGTGTTTATTGCCTCATTAACAAGGTGATTTGTATTATTCAGTATAACGGTGCCGGTGTTATCCGTTATCCTTTCACCTAAAGCAGAAAGAGACATCTTGACAGTCGACATCAGCGGCCCCAGACCGTCATGAAGATCTTTGGCAAATCTTTTCCTTTCATTTTCTTCAGTATTGATAATTGCATTTATTACTCTTTTTTCAGCTCTCAGACGGTCAATATCTGCACGCTTAAGAGAAGAAAACAGTTCGCGGATAAGTATCACCCCCACGATTATCAGGCATGAAATCAACACATCTGTCCAGTCATCTATCATTTGCCATGTTAAGGAAGGTGTCCCCCGGAAATATTCAAAAAGCTGAATGATCTTACGGACTGCCATAAAAACAAACGACAATGAAAGGAGGATCCATGAAAGCCGGTATTTTGTCAGCTTCATGAACCTGAGCGCAACAGATGCAGCGAGTATTTGTAAAACAATTGAAATGATCAGTGCAATTAACCTTACCATGGCTTTCAGGTATTATTATATACAAAAATAGAAGTAATTTATTTAACGGCATAACGGCTTGACGGCATAACCTCTTAATGCCTTAACGCCTTCCCGCCTTTGTGCCTTTATGCCTTTTTACTACTTTTGTCACTTTCAAATATCCTCAATGAAATATTTATATAATCTTGGTATTTTCATTTATGTTCTGGCTGCAAAGCTCTTATCTCCTTTTAATTCAAAGGCGAAATTATGGTCAGAGGGCAGGAAGGACTGGGGATCTTTGTTACATGACAAGATCAACCGTGGCAATACCAATATATGGATCCATTGTGCCTCGCTCGGAGAATTTGAGCAGGGCAGACCGCTGATTGAAGCGATTAAAAAGGCCAAACCTGAATATAAGATAATACTGACATTCTTTTCCCCTTCAGGATATGAGATCAGGAAGAATTATGGTCAGGCCGATAATGTATTTTATCTGCCTGCTGATACACCTGGTAATGCATTCAAATTTATTTCACTTGTCAATCCGGCTGCCGTCATCTTTGTTAAATATGAATTCTGGAACAATTATACTTCGATATTAAAAGAGAATAATATCCCCCTTTATCTTATTTCAGGAATTTTCAGAGAGGATCAGCATTTTTTTAAATGGTATGGCGGCTTTTTCAGGAAAATGCTTTTCAGGTTCAGTCACATATTCGTACAGGACAATCTATCGATGGATCAGTTGACGGGAATCGGTATTGAAAATGTTTCTGTGGCAGGAGATACCAGGTTTGACAGAGTTATCCAGATTGCCCATTCTGCAAAGAGCATACCGCAGATTGACCTGTTCAAAGGCAGCGAGAAACTGTTTCTGGCAGGCAGCAGCTGGTGGCAGGACGAAGAGATAATGGCAAAATATATCAACACCCATCCGGATAGTATGAAATGGATTTTTGCCCCCCATGAAATTGGCCAGGCGAATATCGACAGACTTGAAAAGCTATTCTCGACGGACGTTGTCAGATTTTCTGAATTAACTGAAAAATCGGCCGGTGCCCGTGTACTTATTATGGATAACATGGGAATGCTGTCATCAGCTTACAGGTATGCATATATTGCCGAAGTGGGAGGAGGTTTCGGCAAAGGTATACATAATGTCCTTGAAGCAGCATGCTGGGGCATTCCAGTTATTTTCGGACCGAACCATAAAAAATTCAGGGAGGCTGTCGAATTAATAAATCTTAAAGCAGCCAGCAGTTTCAATACCTTCGATGAGTTTTCCCGGATAGTTGACGACTGGCTGTCGGACAGCGAAAGTTACCTGAGATCATCAGTTAATGCCACTGAGTATGTGGAGAAAAATGCGGGCGCAACCAAAAAAATCCTGACAAAAATCAATTTAAAAGATATTAACAATCCCTTTTCATAAGTTGTTAACAACTAAAGCCGGCACGTGTAAAAGGCTTCTTTTAAAGAAAAGTAAATTGCCGCTCCATATTTGAAAAGAATTTAATCTTTGTAAGTTCATTATATCATTTAATTATGATAATCTTGCTACCAGAAATTATTTAACCTTAATCCTGAATTTTATGATAAAACAATTTAAAAGATTATTCATGATGTTACTTTTCCTGCCTGTTTCGCTGATGATATTCGGGCAGGGAGCAACTACATCAGGGATAAACGGAAGAGTACTTGACAGTGCCGGACAGCCAATGCCCGGATCATCTGTTGTTGCATTACATGTTCCCTCAGGTACGCAGTATGTCACAACGACAGATGCCAAAGGGAATTATCGTATTCAGAACATGCGTGTTGGAGGCCCTTATACCATTAAAATTACGTTTATAGGGTATTTGTCCAGCAGTTACACGGATGTTATACTGAAACTGGGTGAGAGTTATGTCCAGGACGCAGTACTTTCTGAATCAACAACCACTCTGCAGGAGGTTATTGTCTCCTCCGGGACCAGAAACTACTCCATTCTGAGTTCTGAGCGTTCAGGTACCCAAACCAATGTCAGCAGCCGCGATTTAGCCAGCCTGCCGACAATCAACCGCAGTATTACTGACTTCACCAAGCTGACACCCCAGTCGCAGGGTAACTCATTCGGAGGCCGTGACGGCCGTTTTAATACCATCACTATCGACGGAGCGGCATTCAACAATAACTTCGGACTGAGCAGCAATCCTATGCCCGGAGGTAATGCACAGCCCATTGCCCTTGATGCAATCGAGGAGGTTTCGGTTAGTATTGCTCCTTATGATGTGCGTATGTCGCAGTTTACCGGAGCAAGTATAAATGCTGTGACCCGAAGCGGTGACAACACATTTAAAGGATCGATTTATACATATCAGCGTCCAAAATCATTCACGGGAAATACTGTTGATGGAATTGATGTTGTCAACGCCAATAGCAGACATTCACAAAATTATGGTTTCCGGTTAGGCGGACCAATAATCAAAAACAAACTGTTTTTCTTTGTGAGCGGGGAATATGAAAAGGAAATTATCCCGGGTGTTGACTGGAAGCCAAGCACAGACGGTGTAGCTAATTCTGACCTGAAAATATCACGGACCCTGGAGTCAGATATGATCCTGGTAAAGAATTTTCTTATGTCTAATTACAATTATGATGCGGGGA
>Ga0154631_1205_pt2 | contig 18541 bp, 19 predicted proteins | sample Rifle2008BG13ft_FD_116060 | JGI IMG/M metagenome (GOLD analysis project Ga0154631, IMG submission 116060) | Bacteroidetes bacterium RBG_13_42_15 | reverse complement strand
TATTGAAACTGAAGCTCCTGGTACCATTTTTTTGTGCCGGAGCTGCTTTTCCCTTTAAACGGATATATTCTGCTGACATTAAAGCTGATCTTCGGCAGATTCAGGCTGACAGTTTTGTTCTTCACATTCTGGCTGTGATTCATGCTTGCCGAGAGGTTGAAAGGGGATCCCTCCCAGGTCTTTGAATAACTTACGCTCGATTGCCTCTGGGTGGTGACATGCTCTGAAACATTGTAACTGTTGGTTTTGTCATAGCCGCTTGAACTCATATTTACGTTGGCTGAAAACCTTGATCCGGGATGGGCTTTTGCATTTTGGTTATAGGTCCAGCCGATCTTATAGTTAGTGGCTTTATTATAATCTTTCAATCCTTTATGACCTGAGATATTGTTTGCATAACTGAATATGACCTGTCCGTCAAATTTGTACTTTTTGGAATAATTACTCTGGGCGGTAAGCATCCATGTGCCATTTGTATAAATGTTCCCCCTCAGGGCCAGGTCAAAATATTCACTGATGGCAAAATAATACCCTCCTTCAGTGAGGTTATATCCTCTCAGCTGTTCCTGTCCAATTTTGGGTATAAGAATACCTGAAGCAGCTTTTTTAGTCTGAATGGGAAAAAATCCAAATGGAAGGGCTACCGGCAGGGGGATACCCTCGAGCACAAGATATCCGGGACCTGAAATGATCTTCTTGCCCGGATAAATCTTAGCTTTTGGCAGGTTTATATAAAAATGCGGATGTTCAGCATCACATGTCGAATATGTGCTTTTTGATATATTGGAGGTTCTGTCTTCCAGAAGCTTTGTCACCTGACTTCGTAGCAAACCTTCTTCCTGCTGGGTGACAATTCCATAGGCTAAAGCCTTACGCGTCACAAAGTTATATAAAAGGGAGTCGGCCTCGATCTCCTGAGTACCCTGCTTAAAAACAGGCGTACCCGCCACCTTGCCTGTCGAATCTGTTCTTCCTGCCGCAAAAACCGTATTTGCCAGCATATCAAAAACAATAGAATCGGCTTTTATTTCAATATCCTTGTAAGTGACTTCCGCCTGATCAATAAGAATGGCTCTTTTATTGACAAGATCATTCGTTTTGCGCCCCCGGGATTTGTATGTTACCTGCCCGTCAATAGCTTCGGGAGAAATTTTTTTTATTAGCTTACCGGTAAGAGTGTCAGAAACAAGAGTGTCCTGACTTACCATATTCGAATCCGGAATCATATTCCGTTCCTGAGAAAACAATGAAACAAACCGGACCATCACAAGGAACACTACAAGTAACCGCTTTTGTTTAAAAAAATACAACTTTAATACTATTTTTGTACAGTTTTTGTGTGACGTCCGGATGTCAGGCGCAAAACTAATTAAAAAAACATGAACTAGACATGGGTTCAGATTATAAAAACGGCAAAGAACGTACCAATTATAAATATATGCTGAAAATGCTGTCCGCTTTAATTCTCCTTACATTAATCTCAGCATGGCAAACTGTTGAAGCATCAGAGAAGAACTGGGTGATAGTCATTGATCCCGGACATGGCGGGAAAGATCCCGGAGCACTTGGGGCAAACAGTAAAGAGAAGAACATTGCCCTGGCTATTGCTCTGAAAACCGGAGAATACCTCGAACAAAACATTGAAAATGTGAAAGTTCTTTATACCAGGAAAACGGATGTATTTATGGATTTGAGAGATAGACCCCAATTTGCAAATCAAAACAATGCCGACTTGTTTATTTCCATACACGCAAACTGGATAAGTAAAAACAGCATTAAAGGTACTGAAACCTGGATAATGGGACCGGCTCAGAATGAACAAAACCTTGAGGTGGCCATGAAAGAAAATGAGGTAATTCTGCTTGAAGATGATTTCTCCACAAAATATGAAGGTTTCGATCCAAAATCTACCGAGTCGTATATTATGTTTACCGTAATGCAAAATGCGTTTCAGAAACAAAGTACAATGTTGGCCTCCAGCATACAAAGCCAGTTCAAGAATCGTGCAGGCAGGATCGATCGTGGGGTAAAACAGGCTGGATTCTGGGTCCTGTATATGACCACTATGCCAAGTGTACTGATTGAAACAGGATTTATCACTAATACGGAAGAGGAAGGATATCTTACCTCAAAAGAAGGACAGGATTATCTGGCATCAGCAATATTCAGGGCTACGCGTGACTATATCAATGAAGTCGATAAGAAAAGCAATATCTCAACGCTAAAAGAAACTGCTGAAACAGCCACATTGACCGATTCTTTGGTAACAGAAAAGGGTACTGAAAATGATGAACTCAAATTCATGGTGCAGATTAACTCCTCCGCCAGAAAGAAAGAAGTAAAGCCGGAGAATTTCAGAGGATTAACAGAGGTGACTGAAATAGCATCAGATAATCGCTTCAGATACGCAACCGGTAGTTTTAAAGAGTATTCCGAAGCTGTGAAGTACAGGAAGATAATACTGAATATTTACCCGGATGCTTTCGTCATCGCAGTAAAAGATAACAAAATATTACCTTTACAGGATGCACTTAAGTCAACACAAAACAAACAACGATAAAACCAGCGCCTAAATGAAAAAGATCTCGCATGAAGTCAAGATTGGTATCACAGTATTAATAACTATTCTGGTTTTCATATGGTTGTATAATTTCCTGAAGGGAAAGGATCTTTTCAGTAAGTCAACACAGTATTATGTTGTTTACGACAAGGTTGGGGGATTAGCTGAATCAAGTCCTGTTGAGGTCAACGGATATAAAGTCGGGGTGGTCCAGTCTGTCAGATTCCTTGACCCTGAAAGCGGCAGGCTTGTTGTGACCCTGACAGTCGATAAGGGGTTCAAACTGCCAAGGAATACGGTAGCTGAGATCACTACGGCCACGCTCATTGCAGGTATGAAGATACAGTTTGTTTACGGTGAAGGACCCGGGACATATTCAAGCGGTGACACCATACCAGGAAGGTTGGCCGAATCGCTGATAGCAAAATTTGAGAACCAGCTTATCCCTCTGAAAAATAAACTGTCTGATCTGATTTCTGTTATCGATTCTGTCATTGGATCAATTAACGACATTATTGATCCGCAGTTCAAGACAAATCTCAGATCCGGGGTTGCCAGCCTTAGCAGCACAGCCAGGAGCATTGATGAGGCAGAACTTAAAGCCACACTTGAAAACATAAACAGGTTCACTCAGATGCTGGCTGAAAACTCTGATAAGCTTACATCAACTTTCAGCAGTCTGGAAAATATTGCCGACACCCTTGCAGCAGCTGATATATACAATTCTATAAACAACCTTAAATCGAGCCTCGAAAAAGCGGCGGTCCTGTTAGAGAACCTGAATAACGGACAGGGAACTGCCGGACAACTGATGACAAATGATTCCTTATATAAGAATCTTTCAAGCAGTCTCGGGAGCCTGAACCTCCTTTTACTCGATATGAAAGCTAATCCAAAACGATACGTTCATTTTTCCCTCTTTGGCAAAAAAAATATCCCGGAAGAATAGGATTTTTATAAAATTCAGATTATCTTGATCTTGAAATGTACCAGTCAAATGATGGCAAAATAGTCCTCGTTTTTATTGTCATTTGTATAATTTTGATTAAGATCTATAATAAATTGTCTTACACTTACAAACCGGTAACCATTCATATAACTAACTGAATATCTATACATTAAAATATAAAAAAATATTTTTTCGCATAAGTTGCTGATGTTTAAAACCATATACTATTTTTGAGAAAACCAAGCGAAAAAAATTTTTTTTTTAACTTTTTTTTTTACAAATATTGCTGTGTGAATCCGCTTGACTTGAAACCTTAAAACTAATAACGAAAGAATTTTCATGAACAAATCGCACAATGATGTTTGGAATAACTGTCTTCAAATAATAAAGGACATTATCCCATCCGTCAGTTTTAAAACCTGGTTTGAACCGATTATTCCTTTAAAACTTGAAAACAATGTGCTGACAATTCAGGTTCCAAGTCCCTTTTTTTATGAATACCTTGAAGAACAATATATAGATATCCTCAGGAAAACTCTCCGTCGCGAAATTGGTGCTGACGCCAAACTCGAGTACAATGTAGTGCTGGAAAATGCGAATTACTCCGATGGCAAACCCTATACAGTAAGATATCCTTCCCGTAATAAGACAGATCTTGATAATAAGCCTCTTCAGGTTCCTTTTGACGTAACCCAGCCTTCAATAAAGAATCCGTTCGTAATTCCCGGCATAAAGAAGGTGCATTTTGATCCTAAGCTCAATCCTGATTATAATTTCAGTAATTATGTGGAGGGCGAATGCAACAGGCTTGCCAGGTCAGCTGGAATTGCAGTTGGCAATAATCCCGGTGGTACAGCCTTCAATCCTTTGATGATCTATGGCGATTCAGGCCTGGGAAAAACACATCTTGCACAGGCAATCGGGATCCTTGTGAAGGAAAAACATCCTGATAAGGTTGTGTTGTACGTAAATGCAAACAAATTCCAGACACAATTCGTTGAATCAGTACGAAACAATAATAAGAACGATTTCCTGCATTTTTATCAGATGATAGATGTGCTTATTCTTGATGATGTTCATGAATTTGCAGGTAAGGAAAAGACCCAGGACACCTTTTTTCACATCTTCAATCATATTCATCAGTCAGGGAAACAACTGATACTGACCTGTGACCGGCCTCCTGTGGAACTGCAGGGTATGGAGCAAAGGCTCCTGTCGAGGTTCAAATGGGGTTTGCAGGCCGACCTGCAAAGACCCGATTACGAAACCAGGCTGGCAATTCTGAAGAAGAAAGCATACAATGACGGGATTGAGCTCCCTGACGAAATATTCGAATATCTTGCTGCCAATATCTCCAACAATATCAGGGAACTTGAAGCAGTTCTGATCTCTCTTTATGCACAGTCGACGCTGAACAGAAAAGAGATCACTCTCGATCTGGCACGGCAGATGGTCGAAAAACTTGTCAGCACATCAAGACGTGAGATCACTATCGAATATATTCAGAAAATTGTATGTGACTATTACAAGATCCCTATTGATCTTATCCAGGGCAAAACAAGAAAAAGAGAAATCGTTCAGGCCCGACAGGTTTCAATGTATTTCTCAAAAAGCCTCACAAAAGCATCACTGGCAAGCATTGGTTCACATATAGGAGGAAAAGATCATGCTACGGTTCTGCATGCCTGCAAAACTGTCAACAACCTGATAGATACTGACAAGCATTTCAGGAACCAGATCAATGAGATCGAGAAGAAGCTGAAGGTCTGAACTATCGCTTTCCCCTGAAGTTCTTGCTGTCTATATCCTTGACACATCTGAAACCTACAGTTGCATTCCTGTCAAAACCAGGTGAAACATGGAGCATTATCTGGGTTTTGTCGAGTGCCTGGGGACCTCCCTGTATATACCACCAGCTTGATTCAGGTTTGAAGAAGCCTCCTCCCCTGATGACAGAAAAATAGTAGGATCCGTTAAAATACATATCATTGGTCATCTGCCAGATATTACCGACCAGATCTATGACACCATACTGGCTCATCCCTTTTGTGAATGCATCCACAGGGGTGGGCTTATCAAAACCGTTATTGCATAATGTGCCATGAAATTCATTACCCCAGGGCCATTTCCGTTTATCGGTTCCCTGGGCTGCAAGCTGCCACTCCGCCTGAGTCGGAAGCCTCTTACCAGCCCATTTTGTATATGCTTTTATGTCTTCATAACTCACATTTACAACAGGATAACGCTCCTGACCCTGTTTATATATGCCCATTTCCCAATGCCTTAAATACCTGGTCGTATCTGCCGGTCTGTATCCCGAACTTTGAAGAAACTCATAATACTGGGCATTTGTCACAGGGTATTTATCTATAAGAAAACTGTCAATTTTAACGGTTATCCCGCTTACTTCGGGATAAAGTATAAAATCCTCGCCTGTCGTTACCTCATAGGAAAAATCAGTTCCTGGTACAAGAATCATATCAGGAGCTATCCCTGTTGCCCTTACAGTAGGAACCACCGAGCTTATCAACCAGGGTTTACCTCCTTTGAACATATGAATATTTTCATCCAGAAGATGCTTATTATCAATAACCTGTACAACTATTTTACCTTCATAATAACCAAACAGGTCCTTTACACGTACAACAGTATCATTTTTTAGAATGAACTCTTTAAAGTCAGCATTATATGAAGGATTTCCCTGCCATATTAAAATTTTACTCTCCGCTGGAACACTGATAAAAATAGAATCACCTTTGATCACGGATTTTAGTATTGATGGAAACTCTGCAATACACTCCAGTGATCCTTCTTTCCGGGTTCCTGAAAAAGAGGCGGGCCAGCTGTCTGCCCTGACTGTGGCGTAGGTGGCACCATTGTTCTGGACAGGCATCACAATTTCATGATTCCACAGCGATATATAATGTTTATTGCTGTTATTACTGATTTTGAACAGCATGCCTTCGATACCTTCAGGCCTCATATTCAGAACAGTATAAATAGTCTTTTCTCCTGATTTCCACCTGTTTACGAAGACATTATCAACTACTGTCTCTATCAGTGGTGTCCACTCTTTATCCAGAAAAGCATCATTATTCTGCCTGAGTGTGAAAGTTGTCCTGGCCAGATATTCGAGATCAGCCCTGTAGTTATCGTCTCTGCCTCCGGGACGGTACATATTCAATTCTGTCCCGTAACCATTAAAAAATGCTATAGCAATTTCACGGTGAATAAGATCCTCTCCCACATCGCATACCCGGAAAATTGAAAAATCAGGTTTAATAAGCTTATTCAGGTTAAGCTCGGGGCTTAAAAATATCGCATTGTGGACCCTTCCTGAAATGATCCCGGGCATGTCTTTTGTTATAGCCATTCCTTCGGAATACATAACAACACCTTTTCTGACGCTGTCGGCGGCTGCCTGGAGTTCATAGCTCGAACTTCCTTTTGTATCAAGTACTACACCATCAGCTTCAGTTTCTTTGATCATACGGGCCATTCCTTTGTAATGATCTTCTTTTCTGGTGCTGTTGTCCCACGGATTATAAGCAATGAAGAACCTGGTATTGTTCTGGCGTGATATGCGGCTAAAATTTCTCAGCTGGTTTGTTCCTCCCGGTAAATCCCTGTATAAATCCCATTGATTACGCTGGTCAAGTCCAAGACGCGGCCAGGTAGGCCATATTCCATAAACGTCAATATTTCCAAACAGATCAATCCCATTCCTGAGCAAATCCGGGAAAGTAAATTTTCCGGTGCTCCTGTCATAAAACTCCCGGTCCCATGCCATTTGGAGTATGATAAGATAGCTTTCTTTTATCCATGCCAGGTCGGCGCGTTCGTAAAGCGTATTGTCAAACTTTTCCAGATCATATAAATATCTGTCCCTGAACATCATTCTTAAACCATTCTGCCATTCTCCCCTAAAAATATCTGCGTATACATTATAATGGACCATTGCTTTTGGCGGCAGGATGGTCTGATACCGTTGTTTCTGCCCCCCTTCGGTCTGCATACGCCGGGCTATTGCACAAACGGATAAACCATCATTGATATCAAAGGAAGTATAACCCATTTCCCACGCATTATCCGGCAGGATCACTCTGACAGGACGGAAGCCCGGACGGAATAACCAGGCTCTTGCCAAATCCCATGGCCCTTTCCCGGTAATATTAATTGATCCATTATCCGCATCAAAAGGGATCACATTGCTGATTGAAACAGTATCCCCATCAGAGATATTTTCGAATTCAAGTTCACAACGCCATCCTGATGATTGCAGGCCCGGATTTTTGACAACCAGCTTAAGCTTATTTTCAAATGTGAGTGAGTAATTATTGTCTGTTCTTACAGCTAAAACATCCCCGGTCGTGCATAATTTTTCATCAAGAAGGAAACTTAAAACCGGTTTCTTGCGTTTAAAGATAAGATTGGTATTGTCAGAGAAGGTTATACTGTCGGCATTCAGACCAGTTTGATCTGAAATATTTATGTTAAAAAGTGATTGTGATTTTACCGAAAATGGTACCAAAAGAAGACTACCAAATAGTACAATCCGGAGTAGTATTTTATGATCAGACATCTGAATAAGATTTGGAAGTAGTAATAAACTTTATGCAATTTATAACATACGGGAGACTTAAAAAACTGTTTTAAGAAAGTATTATAGAAATATTCCACAATATGGCTTTCCTCAAAAAAATTCCAAAGCTTCTCTTACTTATCCTTATTTCGATTGTAATATCTGCAGGTTGCGCTCCTTCAAGAAAGAATCCATATTATGAAAAAAGGATAAAAGCTTCGAGGCAGAACACAAAGCATCTGGGAAAGAATAAATATTATTTTTCAAACCATTATCAGAAAAAGCTGGTTAAGAGTTATAAAAGGAAATAATTTATTTTAAAGTCACTCATCACACACGAAACTCAGTCCATCGTAAGCAAGCATTATTCCAGGCGGCAATGTTATTGAAACTTCTTCATGACGACCCATCTGATGGCTTATGTGAGTTATAAAGGCTTTTCTGGGCGAAATTTCTCTGACAAGATCAATGGCTTCCCTCAGACTGAAATGAGAAATATGTTTTTCTTTTCTTAAAGCATTTATAACAAAGTATTTGACTCCAAATAATTTCTCTTTTGTCTCTTCAGGAATATAGTTTGCATCGGTAATATATGCAAAATTCCCAATCCTGAATCCGTAAACGGGAAGACGATAGTGAAACACCCTTAAAGGTATCAGGGAAATACCATTGACAGCGAAACCATACTCATTAATCGGGTTCAGTCTCATTTTTGGAATTCCCGGATACTGGTGCTCCGCAAAAACATAGGAATACTCCTTTTTTACTGCTTTCTGAACCCTCTCTTCTGCGTATATATCGATGGCATCCTGGCTTTTATAATTAAAAGCCCTGACATCATCCATCCCGGCAATATGGTCCTTATGTTCGTGAGTAAGAATTATTGCATCAAGTCTCCTGACATTCTCCCTGAGCATCTGCTGGCGAAAGTCAGGTCCTGCATCAATTACCAGGGAAGTCTCATCCTTCTCAATAAGAATCGATGTTCTGAGCCTGTTATCGCGGTTGTCATCAGACATACATGTTTCACATTCGCAGGCAATGACCGGCACTCCCTGAGAAGTACCTGTTCCAAGAAATGTTATTTTCACTTCAGGCTAATTTCAAGGCAAACCTAAATTAAAATTCCTAAACAGACAATATGCCCGATATATTTTGTGCCTTTTTAAATCAAAACCTGCATATTTGTTAATTTTGCAGTACTTAAGCAATAATGGCAACCGGAAAGATATTTTTAATTCCTGTAACTCTGGGTGACGGGGATTACTTTAAAGTGATACCGGAGAAAGTTCTTGCCACGACCAGATCGCTGAGAATATTTGTTGTTGAGGATTTAAGAAGCGCACGAAGGTACCTGAGACTCATTGATAAGGATTTCCCTATAAATGCCACAAAGTTCCTTGAGCTGAACGAGCATACAAAAGATTCAGAGATTGGCCATTATCTTGAGAATGTGCTCAAAGGATCTGATATTGGGATTATGAGTGAAGCCGGTCTCCCCGGTATTGCGGATCCGGGTGCAAAGCTCATTTCTCTCGCACACCGGAAAAAGATCAGGGTAGTTCCTCTTTCGGGACCTTCATCAATATTAATGGCACTTATATCATCGGGACTTAACGGTCAGAATTTTACCTTTAACGGATATCTGCCTGTCAAACCGGCCGAGAGGGTATCAAAGCTCAGGGATCTGGAGAAAAGATCCCATGAGGGTTATGCCCAGATCTTTATGGAGACCCCCTATCGAAACCAACGGATGCTTGAATCAATACTTTCAGTGTGCAGTAATGAGATGTTGCTTTGTATAGCCCTGGACATTACGCTTCCCGGTGAAAATATAAGAACCAGGCGAATTTCAGAATGGAAAAAAGATATTCCATTAATAAATGACAGGCTGGCAATCTTTATACTCCAATAAATCTATCTTTTACCACTGTACTTATTGAGCTGCACCAGCTCAACCTCAAAAAGAAGTGGTGTATACCCTCCTATTATTAAGGTTCCCTGATAACCCTGGTATGTTATGCCGTATGCACCAAATCCCAGACTGGAAGGTACCAGAATCTGAGCTTTCCCCCCTTCCCTCATATAAAGGAGTCCTTCTGTAACACCGGTTATTCCGGTTAATCCGTCCGCAATATATATTAAAGTATCGATCCCTACATTAGAATCGAACTCTGTACCGTTAAGAAATTTACCTGTATAAACTATGCTGGCAGTATCGTTAATTTCAGTCTGAAGACCTGTGCCTGTTTCAATATCAACATAATACAATCCACTGGTTTTCAATTCAAAATCAAGAGTGTCATTTCTCATCAGAAAATCCTGAATTGCCATACTTTCCTCTTCCTGCAGATCATCTATTCTTGAGTTTAAATTACAGGAAGCGAAAGGAATCAGCACCATCAGGACAGGAAGCATAATTAAATGTCTCACGTAATTTGCTCGTATCATAAGAAAAGAATTATTTTTATTTTTTCCGCAATAATCATTCCAATTATTTTTCTTCAGGGATACTTATGCTATAGACTATTGTAGTTCTCGGAGGAATTTTTTTCCCATCCCCGACAAGTCCATAGGCCAGAAACGGAGGCAGTATAAATATCGCCTCTGCCCCTGGTTTCAATAACCGGAGTCCTTCATTCAGCCCGGGCTCCAGTTCTGTCTTGCCAAGAATAATCTCTTTCGGGCCGACATCAGCCGATGAATAACATACGGTTCCGTCCAGCATTGAACATACATAATTCATCACAATTCTGTCGCTATCTCCCAGATACTCACCGCTGCCTTCATACTTTATCAAATACCATAATCCTGTCGGCGATTCTGTCATATCCAGCTTTTTCCTTTCAATATAATTTTCAATTACTTCCCTGTCTTTTTGAACAAGATATCTGTTCAGTTCAGCCATCTCCTGCTTTCCGGGTTTTGCAGGGACTTTTTTATCTGCAGTATCTGATCTGCATGATACAAATGCAATCAGAATGACAATGACCGGAAAAATCCTTTTTTTCATAATCTCAGAAAGAATTTTCCAATTGCATTTTATTCTCTTCCAGCACCTTCATAAAGTACTTAATGGTATTTTCAAGAGTATCATAGTATTCCCCTCCTGAAGCATTAAGATGTCCTCCGCCATAGAAATACTTTGATGCAAATTCATTGACTGCGAAATTTCCTTTTGAACGGAACGACAGTTTTACAAAATTATCCTTCTCAACAAGGAGGACTGCAAAGCTTATCCCATTGATTGATAATGGAAGGTTTACAAATCCTTCAGTATCTCCCTTAACATGACTAAAATCTGATAAATCCTTTTTTGTCAGGTAGATATAGGCAGTTTTATACTCACTTAAAACAGTCATTCGCTTATTAAGGGCAAATCCGAGAAGTCTCATCCGGTCAACTGAAAAATTATTGTAGACAACATTAAGGATCTTTTCCTTTTCAATTCCTGAATCAAGAAGATCAGCTATAATTCTGAGAGTTCTTCCGGAGTATGAGCCATGTTCAAAGTTTCCAGTGTCAGTGATAATTCCAACATAGACAGCTTCAGAAAAAGATCTGTTTTTAAATGGTTCTCCATTTATAATGGCTATCATTTCATATACGAGTTCAGAAGTCGAACATCTGGATGGATCGGAAATTAACAGATTCGCAATATCGTGAGGTTCAAGATGATGGTCAATTATCACTTTCGTTGCCTTTGAATCAATGACATATTTCTCAGATTCACCAAGCCGGCTGGCCTGATTAAAATCGATCAGTATTATCAGATCAGCATCTCCAATAAGCTTTATGCATTTCTTCCGGTTTCTGATGAATATTTTAATCTTATCTGCACCATGCATCCATTTTAAGAACTCCTGAAGGTTATTCGGGCACATCATCTCAACTTTCTTCCCCTTATAAGTCAGAAACTGATAAAGTGCCAGCTGGGAACCTATTGCGTCGCCGTCGGGGTTTATGTGACTAACGAGTAAGATATTCTCATAAGATTCGAATAGTTCCGATAATTCTTTTGTATATTTGGCCAGATCAAACACTTCTGCAACAGTTAAATCAAGTGGTCAAAGATAGAAAATAATCCGTTAGACCGGATTTTATTGAAGAATATCAAATTAAGATGCTTATGAACGGGAATATTACATTTGCAATTATAAAACCAAACGCTATAAGAACAGGCAAAACCGGTCCGATCCTTTCCATGATAAATGAAGGAGGATTTGTTATTTCTGCCATGAAAATGGTGCAAATGACAATCCAGCAGGCGGAAGCGTTCTATGTGGTGCATACCGGTAAACCATTTTTTGAGGAACTGGTTGAGTTCATGATCAGCGGCCCTGTGGTTGTGATGATTCTTAAGCACGATAACGCTGCTGAAGAATTCCGGAAACTGATTGGAGTAACCGATCCTGATAAAGCAGAACAGGGTACTATAAGAAAAACCTTTGGTGTATCTGTAAAGATGAATGCGATACACGGCTCCGACTGCGATGAGAATGCCATTCGCGAAGCCAACTTCTTCTTCCCGGAAATAGAAAGATTCTGATCATTGTCATGCCATCTGATTTTACCCTAGATCTTACCAATAAAAAAATCCTGGAAAAGTATTCCTCAGCTTTTACCCTGTCGGATATGGAGGTATTTATTTTCCCTGAATTGTTTTATCCGCTGGTTCTGGCAAATATCATGTCACCCGTAATATGGAGATGGCGCGAGGATCCCTGGTTCAGGGATATCGAAAAAAAGAGCTTTACATATAAAGCCAACAGGATCAAACAGTTCATTATCCAGAACTATGTTTTCAACCTCGACCTTTCCACATGGGGTTTAACCACAAAGACCAGGGAAATAGCCCGATTCAGCGATTTCCTCGATTTGGATCTCCTCAGGCAGTCAAATGCGCTTTTCGGGTACGAGGGTGATAAATACTATTTTGATATTGATATCAGGAAACACTTCGGTCTTGATAAATATACCACTGATGTAATACCTTACTGGAAAACCGAGACCGTCGAGGCTATGACAGCCTTCAGATACAAGGATAATTTCTCAACAGGAGCCGGTGAATGTGTTTCACTTTCAGCTCTTTATGCAGCTACAATGTTCATCATAGGAAGAATCCCGCTTGAAAAAATATTTCTAATTGCTACTCCGCTTCATTCCCAGGATTTTATCATTGAAAAGGAAGGCCTTATTACAAACAACAGGAGAATCGTAACCAGAAATATGTGGTATAATGGCACTTCTCTGACTGAGAAAGCCAGAAGAGCGCTTGAAAATGAACGGATTACAATTGTATCGCATATTTCGGGATTTATCCATACTTTATATAATAAAGCGACCATAGATAAAGAAGCCTACCATCTCTTCTCAAAAAAGCTGAGAGAATTCCTGAACACAGAACTGACTGATCTTATTTTTTTGAATTTTCTCCGGTTTAAATCAAAATATAAAACCCTTTTCCAGTACAGGTGTGAATGTTCAGGTAATCAGAGGTACATAACTCTTGAGAAAATGTTCGAATATGAACATACCAGTAAGTATAACCTGTCGTATGAAACAAGGGAACTTCTTGTAAATGAGATTGAAGGGGATGAGTTTCATCTCAGTCCTATACAGGGAAAGATAATGCTGAATGATATCGAAAGCATTTTCAGTGAAGGGAAAAGGAAAAAGCTGGAAGAATTCAGGAAGGAATTTATTAAATCCGCAGGAGATATCTCCGGAAGTCTTTTAGATGAGATGTTTAGAGACCTGCAGGATTTTATTTCCATTGATCCCAAATTACCGGAGGACAATAAAAGATTCATAAGCAGTATTCATCCTGTGATCTCAATTGAAGACACACGTGAAAAAATCACTGAAACCATTCTAAATCTTGCCGGAAAGTCTGAAACAGCCTTATTGACCTTATTTGTTTACAGACAAATGGATAAGATCGACTGGCTTCCCTTTGTCAAAGCAGCTGTTGAGAGGAATCCCGTTTGTTTTACAGAGCTGAACGGCAAATCAGTAGCGGAAGCCTGTAACATCCTTGACAAAATGCCCGATGAATCAATTTATGATGGCAACAGGCTTGCTCTTCCCGACGAGGTGTGGAATTTTGGAAGGGGAGATGGAATTGAAAAAGCCTTTCTGCTTGGTGACTTTATCATGCAAAAGGATCCTTCTTCATCGCTCATGATAGAGGTCAGAAATAAACAGGTGTGTTTAAGCTTCAACGGGGAAGATTACTTTTTTACTTCCTCAAAGTCGTTCAGAAAGTCGGTGAAAATATCCGGCAATAATTACATTGTCAATAGCTTATCTTAAAACTATATCATTAATTACTTCTTTACCTGCTCTTTCATTCAGTTTCTCCTTCAGGGCTTCCTTAAGCATCATCAGTTCATTCCTGGCAACTGAGGAATTAAGATGAACATAGAGGATGTGATCCTTAATATAGACTTTACCTGTCCTGGATGAAATAGCTTTGCCCACAATTTCCTCCCACGAATTTATGAGATTTACCTCCGTTAATTTACCTTCAAGTCTCATTTCCCTGATGTAATCTTTAATGGCTTCGGCCAGAGATATTGTCTTGCTGCGTCTCATCCCTGTCTGCTTCCGTTTTGAATTACCTCATCAATACACGAATCTCCTATCCTGAAGAGTTTGTAATCCGTATTAAGCGTGCATAAGATTTCATAAAGTCTGTCCTGATGGGTATCAGTAATAAAAATCTGTCCGAAACGATGGTTACCGACAAGACGAATTATCTGAGCAACTCTTTCAGCGTCAAATTTGTCAAAGATATCGTCAAGGAGGAGGATGGGCGCAAATCCTGCTTTTTTCTTTATATAGTCAAATTTTGCAAGCTTAAGGGCAACCAGGTATGATTTCTGCTGACCCTGCGAGCCAAGCGATCTGACCGGATAACTGTCCATTTCGAACAGCAGGTCATCCTTATGAACTCCGGATGTTGTATACTCAAGTGATCTGTCTTTACTTACAGCATTTTTCAGGATATCATTGAAATCTCCCTCGCTTAAATGGGACCTGTATTTAAGACTGACATTTTCCTTATCACCTGAAATCAGTGAATAATACTCCTGAAACACAGGAATTAGCTCATTTACAAGGAGATCTCTTTCTGTATATACAAAGTTGCCATACTTTACGAGCTGAGCATCCCAAACTGAAAGCATTTCTTCATCAAAACTATTAAATGCATTGAAATCCCTTAGCAACCGGTTTCTTTGCTGCAGAGCTTTATTATAATTAAGAACCGAATCGAGATACTCTGCATTATATTGGCTTATAATTTTATTCATGAATTTCCTTCTTTCATCACTTCCTTCACTTACCAGGGCATAATCGGCCGGTGAAATCATCACAACAGGATACCTTCCTACATGACCTGACAGCCTTTCGTATTCCTTTCCGTTTCGCTTCAGCGTCTTTTGCTTCTGTCTGTGAAAAGAACAGAAAATAGTATCTTCATCCTTATCCTTGACAAATAAACCCTGAATTATAAAAAAGTCTTCACCATGCCTGATGCTTATACTGTCGATATTGTTAAAGAAGCTTTTAGTCAATGAGAGGTAATGAATTGCATCCAGGATATTTGTTTTTCCTACGCCGTTGTTGCCGACAATGCAGTTTATTTTTGGAGAGAATTCCATGTCGGCCTGGCTGTAATTCTTGAAATTAGTTAAAGAGATTCTTTTGAGATGCATTCCTGAGTATGTGTTCGGGGTTTTGGTTTCAGCTTTGAAATTATTAATCAGAATTCAGTCTTTCCAGTTTGATAATTATCGTGAAAACTTCTTATCCTGCAAAGTTACAAAAAAGAACCTTTTGATGAAAAATATGAGTAATTGATTGATATTCTATTTTTTAGATTGAGCAAACTCAATGTCCATTTTTTTAATTAATTGTTTCAAAATAATATTAAAAGCACTACTTTTGCGAAGTTAATTTCTTAAGTGTTTTAAGCATAAACTGTTATGGCAAAAAGTAAAAAAGATGTGAATCCGCAGGGAATAAAAAATGTTGAAGAAACATTGACCAAAACAGAACAGTTCCTCGAATCAAACTATAAACCTTTATTAATAGGATTAGCTGTTGTGGTCGTTCTGGTCGGTTTATTCTGGCTCGGTAAAGCATATCTTACAAAAAGGAATAATGAAGCACAGTCACAAATGTACCAGGCTGAGAGATATCTTGAAATGGATTCAATAAACCTGGCATTGAATGGTGATGGCAATTATCTCGGATTCATTGACATAGCTGAAGAATATAAATTCACCAAGGCCGGCAATCTGGCTCGTTATGGTGCCGGGATCTGCCATCTCCATCTTGGCAACTATGATGAGGCTATTGATTTTTTAAATAAGTACACTAAAAAAGACAAAGTCATTGGGTCGATAGCAATCGGAGCAACAGGTGATGCTTATGTTGAACTCGGGGATCTCGAAAAAGGCATTACAAAATATCTTGAGGCAGCTGAATTTGCTGACAATTCGTTCAATACTCCTTTATTTCTAATGAAAGCCGCTGAACTTTATGAACTTAACGGCAGCTACACTGACGCTTTGAAGTTATATGAAAGAATTAAAGATGAATATCCTGCCAGCACTGAAGGTTCTTCAATCGAGAAATATATTTCCAGGGTTAAACTCCTTTCAAAATAGATGAGTACTACTAATTTGTCAGCTTACGATCCGGAAACGGTGCCTGATGCCGGGAAAATGAGATTCGGGATTGTTGTAGCTGACTGGAACCATGAAGTTACGAATGCTCTGCTTGATGGCGCAACAACCACCTTAAAGATGCACGGAGCTACCGAAAAAAATATTGTAGTGAGGCATGTCCCGGGAAGTTTTGAACTCACTCTGGGTGCCCAGTTTCTGGCGGAATATGATGATCTTGATGCGGTAATATGCCTGGGTTGCATAATACAGGGAGAAACGCCGCATTTCAATTATCTATGCCAGGGGGTTACGCAGGGAATAACCCAGCTCAATCTCGAATATAATATACCCTTTATATTTGGTGTGCTTACCACACTTGATCTTGATCAGGCTTTGGAGCGTGCAGGCGGCAGATTAGGCAACAAAGGCGCCGAAGCCGCTATTACTGCAATCAAAATGGCAGCTCTTCAGCGTGAAATGGAATAACTGGGAAGGAACTCACCTCTGACATAATCCCCTGTAGGGACAATATCTGCATTTACTGATATCAGCTGTCATCCTGAAGGGCTCTCCGGGACTGAAAATTGCTGATACAACGCCCTTTAAACCTTCCATAAATGTGCTTCGTATCAACTGATAATCCTCAAGCAGGAGATCACTCTTCTTTTCTTCACTGATCCTGAGAGTATCGGAGAATTTCTCTGCTGACAGTTCTTTGACCTTATAGATCGACGGCTGTACTGCAAATCCGGCATTTACAGACAGCCAGGCTTCACAATACAACAAAGTCTGCAACCAGCCGTCGAGATCTTTTTTGCGGTCATCCTTGAACAGATCATCGATTGATTTTATTTTCTGAGCTGTGCCTCCTGTCTTATAGTCCACTATTCTCGTCTTTCCGGCCCGACGGTCGACACGGTCAATATTCCCTCCCGTCCTGACTTTTATAATTTCCCCGTTAAAATCAAACGGAAGCATAAAACTGAATGATTTTTCAAGTTCAACTATTGCAAACGGGGTAATAGCCTTGTCAGTATTAAGGATTTTTACAAGGTAGATGAAAAGGATATCCCTTATGATAATATCACTGCCGCTGAGCGGTCTAAGCAGATCTGAGCCGTAGTTCTCATTAATTGTCTGGTCAATAATATTCAGAAGATAACTTTCGTCCTTTATCAGGGAATGGATAAAGCCGGAAGATATTTCTCTGCTGATAAATTCATTATAGATACTTTTCATTATCCTGTGCAGTATCTGCCCAAAAACAGCATGGTCAATTTCAGGAGAAATAACCTCAGGTTCCTTTAATCTGTTTACATACCGGTAATAAAATTTCATCCTGCAATTCAGCCAGGTGTTGATGGAGGTCGGAGACAAGACAGCTTTGCTTTCGTTTTCAAGGTACAGGGAGTAAAGCCTGCTGATATGCTGTCCATCCTTTTCAATCTGCGATCCAATCGAAACCGGTGTTCTTATGTCATAACCCAGATTCAGGAAAGCCGGTTTTAAAATCCGCTCATATTTCATCTGAATGAGGAATCTGCTCATTTCACCGGTTCTCAGTCCCGTGGAGTCCGAATTAAAAACAAATGTCACATTTTCAGCCCTGTGGAGGAGCCGGTAAAAATGGTATGCATAAATTGATTCCTGATGATTAATTACAGGAAGCCCAAATGCCTCCCTTATACTGGATGGGATAAATGATGATGCGGAAGTAACTGACGGCAGGATACCTTCATTTGCCGATAACATTATTATGTTCCTGAAATCGA